>ERZ1292625.156-Hain-H41-01um-R1-156-length-113697-cov-8_pt1 | contig 113697 bp, 117 predicted proteins | sample MGYA00564400_ERZ1292625 | MGnify/ENA primary metagenome ERZ1292625 (study PRJEB36523, sample SAMEA6512639) | groundwater metagenome | collected 2019-01-08 | study: AquaDiva: Metagenomics assemblies of 32 groundwater samples
ATTTAGGCTGATTGTTAGTAAGTAGGTGTATTGACTATTTTGGTATTATTGTTATGATTGAATCCTTCTGCCTAAGATCTGCCTGGAAAGGAGAAAGATGGCTACGAAGAAAACCTCTAAGAAAAGTTGGAAAAACTGGCAAGAAAATTATGCAAGTTTCATACTGGGCGCAATTATTGTCGTGATTTTGGGGCTGCTTGTTGCTAACTTTATTACTAACAGAAACCGTGATATTGGGCAAAACGGCGATCAGACTGAAATAACTGCACAAGACAAGAAAGCAGAACAGACTTCGGCCCAAAATGAATATAAAGTTGTAGAAAATGATTCGCTATCTAAAATTGCCGAGAAAGTTTACGGCGACAAGATGATGTGGAATGTGCTTGCTGCTGCCAACGACATAAAAAACCCTAACCTTATTTACAAAGACACGACGATTAAAATCCCGTCCAAAGAAGAAGCAACGAAAACCCAAGAGTCATTGACACAAACTTCTTACAAAGTTGAAGCGGGTGACACCCTTTTTGGGATTGCAGGAAAAGTTTATGGCAACGGAAGCAAGTGGCAACTAATTGACAGAGCGAATAAAGTTGGGCGTTTGCCAAACGGCAATCCGCTGATTTTTGCGGATAGTACGTTAGTTATCCCTCGTTGATTTAGGTATTGATTTTAAAAGCTTAAGCGCATTAAACTGCGATATGCTTGCGTGACGGACGCATGCGGGTATAGTTGAGTGGCTCAACACCACCTTCCCAAGGTGGAGACAGGGGTTCGATCCCCCTTACCCGCTCTTCATTCTACTGACACATATAAATAGTGATAATTTGAATACGTTCCCTTAAAAAGCTAAAATTAGTCTTGGGAGTTGCCGACGTAGCTTAATTCGCCCTTCGGGCGAGACAGGGATAGAGCGCGCCACCTTAGCTCAGTTGGTAGAGCAACGCTTTCGTAAAGCGGAGGTCCCGAGTTCGACTCTCGGAGGTGGCTCAAGAAAAAAAGTAAGATGCGAAAAGTTAATAGAATCGAAAGACTAGCAAGGCGAGAAGAGAAAAATATAATCAAGAGAATATTTTTCTTGTCTATTATTAGTGTTATTTTAATTTTCGTTATTTTTACGGTTGGTATCAGTGCCTTGGGAAAATTCGCAGATCTTGTTGATGCGGTATTCAAAAACAAAGCACCGGCAGTTAAAACCGATTATTCTGGGCTACTTGCGCCAATTCTTGACTCTTTGCCGGACGCAACCAATAGTGCTCGGTTAAAAATCTCCGGCTTTTCCAGTGACGGGGATAAAGTTGAGGTTTACCTGCAAAATGAGAAGGTTGGGGAAACAAGTATTACGGGGGGCAAGTTTTCATACGAGGATCTGACACTTTCTGATGGTGAAAACGAACTGGCACTAAAGGTTGTTGGTGCCGGTGGTGCTGCAAGCGATTTGTCCAGTACGGTAAAAATAATACTAGACAAAAAGGAGCCGGCCCTAGAAGTGAGTAGCCCCAGCGATGGCCAAACGTTTCTGGAGAACAACAGAATAAAAATAGAAGGAGAGACAGAAAAAGATGCGCAGGTTTATGCGAATGGTTTTTTGGCAAACGTGAGTGCGGATGGCAAATTTGATGTAACGATACCGCTTACTGAAGGCGAAAACCAAATTGAAGTAAAAGCGCTGGACGAAGCCGGTAACGCTAAGATTGCCAAGCTGAAAGTTAATTTTAAAAAGTAGTTTATGCCACCCAGTGGCCGTTTATAAACATTATGGCCAGCGCAATTTGCCCAAGCAGGGAGATTGACCAAACTAGATATTTTATCTTTTTTGCTTCTAGATAATTTCCTAAAATTATAAAGACGCCAAGCGATGCGAGCAGGTACCTTGGCATACTCGTTAGGGTGCCACTAGCGCTTGGAATGAGAATGGCCAAAGCGCTAAAAATCCAAAGGGGGAATGATATCTTTTTGCGACCGAGCACAAGTACAACTATGAAGAGAAGTGTTAAGAAAACGTCAAGATTGTCGTTGAATGGCTTGTTTCTTTGAACGGTAGAAATGTACCCATAAACAGTTTGAGCGGGATTTGTAAGCTGTCTATGCCAAGTTGACTGTACTGTTAGAAAATAAAAGGGGTCGCGAAATTTATTAAAATGATATGCGCAGTAGGCTAAAAATGGCAGAAGAGAGACAAATATTACTAAAAATTTACCACTGATTTTTTTTATGTTCCAGTTAGTTTCTTTTAGAAACTCCACTGCAAGTGAGGCGGCAAGCACTATGCCAACAAGGCGCGTAAGGGACGCCAAGCCCACAAGAAGCGCTGCTTTAAGATATTTTTTCTCCTGAAGCTGCGTGAAAAAGAGGGCGATAATTAGTAAAAATAACCCTTCAGAATATAAAGCAGCTGCAAAAAAGGCAGTTGGAAACATTATTAGCGTGATTGTTGCCGTTAGCGCCGCTTTTTTATTGTGTAATTTTGCGGTCAGGTTGTAAAAAACATGAAGAAAAATTACAAAGAAAATGTTGGAAATTAACACGCCTGCAAATAATGTGTTGCCTAAGGTTACCGCGCTTGCCAGCTTGACGAGCGCCGGATAGAGAGGAAAGAATGCGTATTCATTTGGGCCAAAGTAGCCCATGCGTGCAATATTGTAGTAATGCCCTCCATCCCATTGTGCCCAGGAAGCAAAAAAGTCAAAGTTTTTACCTGGACCTACTGCGCCAATCCCACCGTTTGCCATAAGCGGATAAACTTTGCTTCCTATGTAGGTTGCTGCGAATAACCCTATGCGCCAAAGCAGAAAGATTTTAATCATCATAAACTAACTTTAATGAAATAAGCGTCCAAACAAGTAGCATTATCTGGGGATATAGAAGTGAATTAACAAATTGCGTATGAAACAAAAGGGCAACATAGGAGGCCATTGTCGCCACCGCAATATAATTCTTTGTAATATTTTTTTTAAGACTTATGAGTATTGAGGCCTGCCACAATAAGTAGACTGCTGCGCCGATGAATCCGGATGTTGCTGCTACTAATAAAAAGGTAGAGTCGGATCCTCCGCCAGCGTGCCCCAACTGTTGAGTTTCAGTTTCAAAAAAACCATATTTTTCCTGGGCCGTACGATAATTATTAAAACCGACGCCAAAAATGGGATTCTTTGTGTAAATGACCCATGCCTTTTGCCAACTTTCTATGCGGGCTGTTGCTGTTTCGTCTACCCGAAATGCACCGCTAATTCTTTGGTTAATTTGCGGAACTGTGAAAAACGCTGTGACAAATAAGATAAGGGCAACAAGTATTATTTTGGGGGATTTTATTAACCCAATCGTAAACATCATGGCAATGTAGGCAATATACGTGCTTCTGGAAAAAGTAAGTAAGACTGCAAGTGTGAAAATAATGCTGAGGATTAAGTGCAATTTTTTTTTGCCGTATAAATATTTTGATATCGAAATAGATGTAAAAATTGTCAGCATTAGTCCTGTGTAATTTGGGTCTAGTGTTGTTGACACTAACCTTCCAATATGTGGATCCCAGCCCAGCAGCTGCAGACCTGAAAGGTCCGGAAAAACCACGAGCTGAATAAATCCAAGTAACGTAAACAAGCCCCCGGCCAGTAGTATTGCCGACACAAAACTTTCTGTTTCTCGCCTGTTAACTACATTCAGAACAATCAGTGCCAGATTGAAGTATAGGATAAGTCTTATTAAAAAAAGTGAAGCGATAACTATAGCCTTTAAATCGTAGAAGTTGAGCGAGAATAAGTTAATGGAGAGCGCCAGCATAATGAAAAGCCAACCGAAAATGAAAATAGCTCCTGGCACAACAAGTGTTTTTTTCTCAAAAAACCAAACTAAGCAAAAAATAATATTGGTAAATAAAATGACTACGTCAGAAATGCTTATTGCCGAGGCCGGCGTGATATTTACTCTTATTAATTGCCCGGGTAAAATTGTGAGGATTGTACTGAGTAATAAAAGTTTTAAAATTCGCATTCCATTTTTAACTTGGAGGTTGAAACTGCCTTGCTACTGTACTACTTGGGCAATTTTAGCATAAAATTATATAGCATGAAGCTTCAAGACGGTGTTATTTCTACCTTTAAAGAGATTTTTCAGACAGCCCTGATTTCGCTGGCAATTTTTTTGTTTGTTTATATATTTTTAGTACAACCTCACAGGGTAAGGGGCGAATCGATGACGCCGAATTTTGAGGACGGTGAGCTACTTTTGACGGAGAAAGTGTCTTATAGGTTTGCCAATCCTAACCGAGGAGATGTGATTGTTTTTGAAGCCCCTGTTGGAAGAAAGGTCGACTTTATTAAAAGAATTATTGGACTGCCGGGAGACAGCGTTTCTGTTCATGGCGGGTCTGTTTTTGTAAACGGAGATAAAATTATCGAAAGCTATATAAATGTCCCGACTCAAGGAGAAGAGGACCTAAAATTGGCAAATGACGAGTATTTTGTGTTTGGAGATAATCGAGGTGCTTCTTCCGATTCGCGTGTTTTTGGCCCAATAAAGCGCAGCTCCATGCGTGGTCGTGTTTGGTTTGTCTATTGGCCCCTGTTTAAAGGAGCAAAGTACGAAGGGCTTCGCCTAATATCAAGAGTTTATTACTGAGTCGCGGATTCTTTTAATAACCTGGGCCGTATCTTCTACTTTTCCTTTTACTACCACAAGCAATTTACTCTCAACCCGAGATTGCGTTATTTTAACCTTGGTTTTAACTGTATCGCTTGTTAGTTTTTGTGATAATTCTTCTTCAAATTTTTCCAGCTCTTCGTTCTGAAGACGAGCGACCGGTTTTTGCTGTTTTGGTTGGATATTTTCTCTGGATTTTAGCTTCCTGGACAGTTCTTCTGCACCTCTGACCGATAGATTTTTAGACAAAATTTCTTTGTACGCTTCAAGGACCAGATGTGGATCCTCAAGGGAAGCCAGTGCACGAACGTGACCCTCTGAGGTTGCACCGGAGGCCAGTGCGTCTTTTAACACATCCGGCACAGTAAGAAGCCGTAGGGTATTTGAAACGTAGGGAGCACTTTTACCAACTTTAACTGCAATTTCTCCGGTTGAAAGGCCAAACTCATCTATTAACCTTTTGAATGCCTGTGCTCTTTCGAGTGCGTTTAGATCTACCCTCTGGACATTCTCTATAATCGCCATTTCCAGCATTCCTTGCGGAGTGGTTTCTTTTATGTTTACAGGGACTTTAACCAGTCCGGCGATTTTAGATGCGCGCCAACGTCTTTCTCCGGCAATTATCTGATAACCGGCCGGTGTTTTGGCAACAACAAGAGGTTCGAGAACCCCATGCTCTCTAATTGAATCGACAAGTTCTGCTAATGAATCGGGGGTGATCAAGCCTCTTGGCTGCAAAGGATTGGGTTGCAGCATTTCGAGTTCAATTTCGTAGATTTGACTTTCTTCCACTTGTTTTAGACTATATCAACAAATTTTTTACCAAGTTTTTGTCTAAACTTAACCAGTCCTTCTTTTATTGCAAAGATTGTATGGTCTCGTCCTAACATGCTGCCCGCGCCCGGGTAAAATTTGGTTCCCCTTTGGCGTATTATTATGCTGCCTGCTTTAGCGTTTTGACCACCATAAATTTTGACGCCTAAGCGCTTGCCTGCAGAATCTCTATTTTTACTGGTTGCTCCCCCGCCTTTTTTGTGTGCCATTTGAGTTGTTAATAGTTAATCGATTGCAAAGATTCTACCAATTATTTTCACACTATGTCAACAAATCAGTAAGTTGTGGATTGATATGTTTAGGATGGTCTTTTACAAGATTAAATTCCGTTGAGATACCCTGACTTGTAAGGTGCCTCCAAATAGGGGTTAGTTTAATTCGGTCTCCGACCTTAAGGTCGTGCTCTGTGCCTAGTGAGACTGTGGTCGTATGTTCTTTTTTCCCTTGTGTGTATATGGCAATTGCTGAACTTGGTTCCGAGCTTTCAGCATCTAGTCTTACGATTATCGATATTGTTGCATCAACATCCGGGCCAATTCTGCGTTCTATTTCTACATGTGGCATATTAAACTCCCTAACTATATAGCTTCTACCTCGTAACTTATTCTTGGGGTAATTTCTGCCGATTCCTCGGCTCGTTCATAAGTTTTTACCCTTGTTAACCAAATATCTCTTTTTGCAGTTAGCTTTTGATCGATCTCCTGATGAATTGTTTCCTGAAACTTACCCTCTCTAAAAGAAATTCGTGCAATTTGTTTGCTTTGTTCGGATCCAGGTGGGTTTATACAATACGTGGCGTCTAAAAATCCTAAAAATTTCCTTCCCTTTGCCATAGCAAGCTCTTTGCACATTCTAGCTTTCGATTTTTTCAATGAGGATTTTGGTCTTTGTTTGTCTATGACCGGTTGTGCGCGTATAGCGAGACTTGGATTTGTATTTAACTACCCTTATTTTTTTATCACGGAAGCTGGCGACTACTTTTGCTTTAACTTTAGCTTTTTCCACGAGTGGTTTGCCGATTTTTAGGCTGCTATCTTCGCTAACAAGCAGGACCTGGTCAAAGCTGATACTATCGCCATCTTTTTTTTGGAGTTTTTCCACGCTTAGCTCCTGCCCCTCGGATACCATATATTGTTTGCCGCCGGTTTTAATGACCGCCCAATTATTCATAGATTGAAATTTTACACGAAAGCGGGGGATTATTCAAACACAGAGGTCAATAAGCTATCTATGTTCGGTGCGCTTTGATGCTATAGACAAGACCTATTAAAAATAGACTTGTAATTAGAGAAGAACCGCCGTATGAAACAAAGGGGAAGGTGATACCGGTAACGGGTAGGATTGCTAAATTCATGCCCACATTTACTAAAAACTGGATTGTTAAAAAAGATGCTATTCCTACCAAAACTAATTGGCCGTACCGATCACGATTATTTGCAAAAGAGACTATTTTAACTATCAGCCAGGTGAACAAAGAGAGCAGAAGAGCGGCACCCACAAAGCCCAGCTGCTCGGCAATCGATGCAAATATAAAGTCGCTTTCCGCTTCCGGCAAAAAGTTTAGTTGAGACTGGGACCCTTGACCAAAGCCCCTACCTAAAAGTTTACCCGAGCCGATGGCAATTTTTGACTGAATTATATTGTAACCCGTTCCAAGGGGATCGGCATTAGGGTTAATAAAAGTAACCAGTCTATTTTTTTGGTATGGGGCCAGCAGTTCATAAAAAACTGTGGCAAGTACAACGGCTCCTAGCACAAAAACTATAACGTGTTTTATTTTAAAGCCGGCTGCCAAGTTTATTCCGAACCAAATTGCTAAAAAACTAATGGCATTGCCAATATCGGGCTGAATAGTGACGAGAAATGCCGGGGGTAAAACTAATAGGAAACTAAGAACAACATTTTTTATATCCCGAGCTGATTTGTCTTTGTAAAACAAGGCAAGAGTAAGTATCATGGCCGCTTTGGCGATTTCGGACGGTTGTATCCTAAAAAACCCAAGGTCTATCCAGCGGACAGAACCTCTTATGGGGTCACCCATTATTAATAACATCACGAGTGAAGCTACAGCGCCAATATATAAGAATTTAGTTGTTCCCTGCCACGTGTGATAATCAAATTGCGAAACAACAAAGAGGACAATAAGTCCCAAAAACCAGAAAATTAATTGGTTAGTTGCGAGGCTTTTATTTATAGAAAATATTATTAGAAGAGAGATAGTGCCAAGGGCAATAATTAACGAGAAAAGCAACCAGTCCCATTTTTTTCGCATGAAGATTTTTATTTTACAATTTCTAACTTGTCCGACTTGATAAGTTCTTTTGTGAGTGTTTGCTTTTTAATCTCATTTTCGAACTCTTTGGGCCAAGCGGGAAGTTTTACAGCGACAAATTGGTCCAGTTCGCAACCGGCTTCTTTTCTGGCATTTTGAATTTGACGGATGATGTCGCGAGCTTCGCCGCGTTTAAGATCTAAATTATCTGCAACATTTTTTATGGTAGCTGAGTAGTTTTCATTCCCATTATTGCCATCATAAATAATTTCATATGCATTAACTTCATCTAAGACAAGTTTTTTTGTGGAATTTTTAATCTCTCTGGGGCCTTTGTAATGTATTTCTTTGACCGGTGTTCTTACTTTAAGATTATCTAATTTTCTAGCAGCGTGAATAGCTGAGGATAAATTGATGACGTCGTCAATTTCTTTCTCAAGCTCATTGTTTTTAGCTAGATGTTCTGTGTTAGGCCAAGAATTCAAATGCACCGATTCTTCACCCGTCAAATTTGTATAAATTTCTTCTGTTATGAAAGGTATTAAAGGAGCTAACACTTTTGTGTATTCGGTTAAAACAGTCCAAAGGGTCTGATGCGCCCAGTTTTTGTCATCGGTGTTATCGACAGTTGGCCCAACCCTATCTCTTTGTCGTCTAATATACAGGAGTGATAGGTCTCGCATCAAAATGGCAAAATTGCCAGTTATTTCCTGTGTATCATATTTTTCATATCCATTTTTTGTTATATTGTCGATATTTCCTGACAGTCGCGACAGGATCCACTCATCAAGCAGGTTGGTGGATTTAGAAAAGTTTTTGTTTGGCTCCCAGCCGTCGATATTGGCATACGTGATAAAAAAGTTATAAATATTCCAATAGATAAGCATGAGACCCTTAACCTGTTGGCGATAGCTTTCCTCGGAAATTAAAATATCTTCGCCATTGGCGACTGGTGAACCCATCAAGTAAAGACGAAGGGCATCTCCGCCGTATTTTTGGATCAATTCTTTGGGGTCGGGGTAATTACCATAATTTTTGCTCATTTTGCGGCCATCGGTCCCCAGAATGACACCCGTTACCAAAACGTTCTTAAATGCCTGTTTTCCGTATATAGCTGTTGCTATGACGTGAAGTACATAAAACCAGGCACGGATTTGACCTGTGTATTCCGTAATAAAATCCGGAGGGAAAAAATCGTTGAGGCGTAGGTTTTTCTCAAATGGGAAGTGACGCTCCGCAAAAGGGGCTGACCCGGCTTCAATCCAACTGTCGAGGACTTCGGGTACCCGCTCGGCATTTCCCTTGCACTTGGGACACTTAATGATAACTTCGTCTATTTCCGGTTTGTGAAGATCGTTTATCTTTTTACCGGAAAGCTTTTCGAGCTCATTCACCGAGCCAGGCACTATTTTTTCGTCACACTTTGTGCACTCCCAAACGGGAACAGGGGACCCCCAATAACGGCTTCTAGAGATGCACCAATCCGGGGCATTTTCCAAACTTTTTAGGTAACGGCCGTATTTGAAATGCGCCGGAAACCAATTTACAGATTCGTTTGTTTCTTTAAGTTTTGCTTTTAGCGACTGGACGTTTACATACCAGGCATTCTGCGGCGCATAAAAAAGTCTTGTATGGCAACGCCAACAGGTAGGTACGGTGTGTGTGGAATTCTCTTCCTTGTATAATAGACCGCGCTTATCAAGATCTTCGTTTACTAACTTGTTGACTTTAAGATAATACATGCCAGCCCACTTTGGTACGTCTTTTTTGATAATGCCTTCATCATCGACATGCAGAACGATCTGGATATTTTCTTTTTGCATGAGCGCCAAATCTTCTTCTCCGTAGGCAGCAATTGTGACTATGCCTGTCCCCTCCTGGGCCGTTACAAAATCCGCTCCGACTATGATAAATGCTTTTTTACCCGCCTCAATTTTGTAAAAGTCGTAGTGGGGAATAAATTTCTTGCCGACAAGGTCCGCGCCTTTAAATTTTGCGATAATTTTGTATGGCTCGTCTTTTAAGATTTTTAGTGTTGACGCGGCAAGAATATAATTTTCCTTACCTTGTTTGACTTTGACATAGTCGATGTTTGTATTGACTGCAAGTGCGGGTGTCACAATTTTGTTCCAAGGGGTTGTGGACCAGGCCAAAAAGTATGTATCTTTTTCGTCAATAAGTTGATATTTATAGGTATTTGAAGGTTCCGTAATTTCTTTGTAATTATCGGCGTCCATTGCTACTTCGAAATTGGATATCGGGGTTGAACAGTGCGGACAAAATAGCGAAACGCGAAGGCCTTTATAGATGAAACCCTTATCGTACATTTGCTTAAATACCCACATGGCCGTTTCCATATAAGGAAGGTCCATAGTGCGATAGGCATTTTTAAAGTCCACCCAACGCCCGACATGGTCTACATACCACTCCCATTCGCCTGAAACCTGGTTGACGTAAAGCTTGCACTCATCTATAAACTTTTTTATGCCGATTTTCTCTTCGATGTCTTTTTTGCGTGTTATACCGAGTTTTTCTTCCACTTTATTTTCTGCAGGCAATCCGTGACAATCCCAACCCCAAACCCTGCGGACATAATAACTGTTCATAGTTTTGTATCTTGGAAATATGTCTTTGGGGATGCTGGAAAGGAGGCTGCCGTAGTGGGGCAAACCAGTGATAAAAGGCGGACCGTCTAAAAATGTCCAGGTGTTTGATTTTGGGTTTTTTGCGAGTGACTTTTCGAAAATCTTGTTATCTCGCCAGTATTTTAGAATTTTCTCTTCCAACTGGGGAAAGTTGACCTGAGGCGAAACCGGTTTGAATTTTTTGGCGGACATCTTGGAGTAATTATATATCAGATGAAATGTTGATTTGTATTAAAGCAGTTTATTGCGGAAGAATTCGGCGAGTTGTGTGTGCGCGTCCTGCATAGTTGGCTCTCGCATTTGATGAACTCCGCCGTGGATAATGGATAATTCTTTTTCTCCACCCAGCGATTGTAGGAGTCTCTGGCTTTGTCCAAGCGGAATGTCCGTATCTTCACTTCCGTGAGCAATTAAGGTGGGTGCCTTAATGTTTTGGGCTAATTTGTAAATGGCATCGAGTGTTAGGCCTTTTGAATTTTTAAATTTGCGAGATTGGCTAAACATTTTACGCGCTGGCAATAGATAGAATTACTATGCCCAAAAGCGTTATTATTATACCTGCAAGCTGCACCCTTGTAATTTTATCCCTAAATGCAATGTAGGCAAGTACGGCAAAAAGCGTCGGGTAAGAACCGGCAATTGGCGCAACAACTGCAGCGAGGCCGTTTTGAAGAGCATAGTTAAATGATAAAGATCCACCACCTAAAAGAGCTGCATTAAAAAACACAGGTAGAAAAGCTCCATGCTTGTTAACACTAGTGATTTTTATTTTTTTGAATTTTATGTACAAGTACAGCGCAGGGATGGAAGCAACCGTATTTATGTAACCGGGCCAAAACCAGCCCACTTCGCGGATAGGTATTTTTATAAAAGTCCAATACAGGGCCCAACAAGCCATCGCAATGAGAGATAAAATTATCTCTTTGCCAACTTTAACCTTGCGGTTTTTTAATTCGTTAAAATTTAGGGAAGAAAATATCAAACCTAAAAAGATAGTTACTATCGCCAGTGTTTGCTGTCCGGTAATACTTTCTTTAAAAAAAAATGATAGAAAGTACTACCACAAGGGCTGCAAAAGACGCAGAAATTGTACCAACTAAGGAAGCATTTCCGATTCGCAGGCCCTCGTAAAATGCTACTAAACCGGCAGTGCCAATTACTCCAAGCACAATATTAAAAATAAAAATCGACAGGCTAAAACTTGATAGATTGGGGATAAATGCAAAAGAAAAAACACCAAAAATTAGGGCTTGCAGAACTAAATACCAAAAAGTTGCCGAATATGGCCCTATTTTGCGGGTGGCGGCTGTTCCAAATACGTCCCCTGCTCCCCAGCCGAAGTACGAAATAATTGCAAAAAATATTGCCGGCATGCGCTAATTCTAATCATAACTCAAGATAAAATCTACAAGAAGTTACTTAAGGATTTCTTCTAAAATATTGTGAGCTTTAAACAGTTCCACAGCTTTGGGCACTTTTCGTAAAAACTCAGGAATTTCATCTGGTAAAAGTGGCGGCTTTCTCCGTATAATGTCTTGTTCGTGTGTGTTTGATACGTTGTGCGACATTCACAATGAAATCTCGCCGGGAGCTGCAGTAAGTCTGTCCGATCAGGATCGTCCGCTTCAAGCTTGATAGCAGCCTCCAGCGATAATTCGCCAAGTCTGTCACAACTCATACTATGGGGTAGTATAGCATGTATAAGCCTATAGTGTCAATGTTTAGCCTATTTCTTTTTCAATCCAGGTCAAATAATCTTTACCTGCTTTGTCGATGTTAATTGATATTATCTCCGGCAGTTCGTAAGTGTGAATGGCTTTTATCAATTTTTCGATTTTTTCAAAATTTTCGGGCTTTGTTTTTAAAACGAGTTGGAATTCCTTAGCATTTACAATTTTGCCCTTCCACCAATAACTGGATTCCATGGGCAAAATACTCGCGCAGGCTACCAGTTTCTTTTTGAGTAGTTCGTTGCCAATTTCTTGGGCGAGGGATTTTTTATCTGTGGTTGTTAATACAAGTATCATTGCTATATTGCTTGGGTTGCTTCCGGTAAACTGTTCATCGGGATAATCGCACCCGCAAAATTAAGACCGGCTCCAAAAGTAACTGCTAAAATTTTATCTCCTTTTTTAAGCCTTCCCTCCTCCCAGGCTTCCCTAATTGCAATTGGCACAGATGCGGCTGAGGTGTTGCCATATCTGTGTATATTTACATAAAGCTTTTCATCCGGAACTTGCAGGTTTTTTGCAACTCCGTTTATTATTTCCAAATTTGCCTGATGCGGGACAACCAAATCTATATCAGCGAGCGTCATTCCCGCCTTTGAAAGCACACTTTCCGCAATCTCCGTCATATATCTGATTGCTGCTTCTTTGACTTTTGCACCATTCATTTTTATACAGTTAAGGCCTTGTATCAGTGCCTCCTCATCAACTTTATTCCTGCTTCCCCCGGCCGGAACATACAAATCTTCGCGCAGGCTAGGGTCATTGCCGAAATCAAATGTGAAACGAGGACTTGAACTTTTGACATCTACCAAATCCATTACAAAAGCCCCTCCCCCATCACCAAATAACATATACGTCTCCGGAACTCTTGGATTAATTCCCTTGCTTGCCGGTTCGGCTGCCACACAAACTTGAGGGCCACCAATTCCATATGGGCTAGAGAGACTTTCGGTCACACTCTTTAAAGCGTGGAAAAAACCGGGACAAGCACCGGAAATATCTGCAGTTTGAATTTTTTTGTTTCCGCCGAGGTTTTCTACAATAATTGTGCCTGTTGGCACTCCTAGATAATCGGGTAATCCTGTTGCAACAATTATAGATTTAACATCCCCGATTGTGATTCCGGCCATCTCCATCGCGTGCCTTGCGGCAATTGTACCCAAGTGTGAAGCACCCTCATCTTCGTTTAACCAGCCTCTTTGGTCCAGGCCAACCTTTTTTGCAAGCCTATCTACAACTCTTGCCGGAATTTCCCTTTGGTCATCTTCGCGCCCGTCATTCATCATTTGGGCAACATCAAAGTTTGTTATAACCCTTGACCCTTTTGATTTGCCAAGACCGATTATTTCAGGGCGCATTTCAACCGTCATGGCCAGGATTGTAACATTTGTCCAGGCAGAGGTAAATATTTATTGCGTTTGCAGCTGGCCGTTTAAGTAAACTTCGACAATAGCGTCTTTGCCTGCAAGTATTTCTCCTGTTGCAGTTTTACCTGTTACAGCTTGCGGGCAAACTATTTTAGGGTCCGGGTTTTTTACGGTAATATTTAAAAGAACCGCATTGGTGGCGTTTTTTCTATATACCGGCACGACTGTCAGTGCATCGCAAGGAGTTGGAGTCGTTGCTGTTACCGCATATGAGGTTTTATCCCCAGTGAATAACAATTCCACAGTCAACCGGTCGTTTTTAAACAGCAAATGAGAGTTGGTACCAATGACTTCACTTCTTTCTACTTCCGGTTTGGGCGATTCAATAACTTTGGCCTGAGTATTTTTTTCTTTTATTTTTTTGGCGACATTATCTAAACTGGCCATTGACCAGGAGAAAATAGCTACTATTAATAAAGGAATAAAAATTAAAATGAATTTAGCAGATCTCACGCGGTTATTAAATCACAAATTGAAAAAAATTAGGTGGTTGCGGTTGGTGAATTGTTATGATTTGTGTTTTTGCCACAGAAAATTCGACTCTGATAACTATTTAGCCGAATACAAAATTAATATTAACCCTTATTGACAGCGTAGTCACCAACAATACCTACAACGAGCGCAATAAGGCCGAGCATTACTCCCTGGGCACCAATAGCCGGGACTGCTCCTGCAACAATAAGGCCAACTCCAAAACCGGTTAATGAGTGCATAAGCGCATGCGGCTTCATGCATTCTTTGAATTTTTTGTCCATTTAAATCACCTCCTTTACCCTTCGAAGTTTTAACGAAGGAGGGCTTCCATGCTTAATTAAGCTCCTTTTTGAACTATAAATCAAGAAGATTTTACCTGAACAACTTGGAAATAATTGCCATCGATATCCTCGTAAGTGGCTACCAAACCGTAGCCTTCGACATGATAGGTATCTTTAATTTTTTTGACGCCTTCTTTGTCGAGATTTTCAACAGTTTTTTCTATGTCTTCAGTTTCCAGGTTTAGAATATAGCGCTCCGGTTCTTTTGATTTACCATGAACTTCGGAATGTTGGTTGATATAAAGCTTGACGGATTCAAAATAAAAGCCTTTTTCGCCTTTATCGCCCATTTCAAATTCCATTGAACATTTAAGCCCAACTTTTTCTTTGTAAAAATCCGCCAGTTTCTGGGAATCTTCGGAGGATAGAAGGATTCCATCTAATGATTTGATCATGTTTTTATCACCTCCCTCGTCCTCCATAGCTTTATGCGACGGAGGATTATATATGAATGGTTAGTGTATCGCGGGAAAAATTAAAAGACAATATAGAGCTTTGAAGTTAATTCAAGCTGGGCGTGCGGAGAAATTGATGGATTGCTGTGATGCTATAATCCGAATATGTGGTTCTGGCTGGCTGCTGCTGCAGCAGTTTTGGGTGCTGTAGATGTAACCTTAAATAAAAAAATACTACATAACGTAAGCGCAGCCGTTCTTACCTGGTCTCTTTTTGCCTTAACTCTTCCGATTGTTGCCATTATTGTTTTAAAAGAAGGTATTCCTTCACTTAGTCTCTTATTTTTCGTTGGCGTGTTTGGTTCTGCCTTTTCTTTTGTTTTTGCAAAGACAGTAATGAATGAAACACTAAAACAAAACCTTGTTTCTAAGGTTTATCCTCTTACTGCATTTAGCGGTTTTTTTACTTATATTTTTGGGTTACTGCTTCTTTCAGAAACAATAAGACTTATACCGATTTTGGGCCTAACAACAGTTATCGTGGGGTCTTACTTTCTAAACCTTGACCAGGCGAAAGAAAGCTTTTTTAAACCCTTTAAGGTACTTTTTTCTTCGAAGGCTTCTCTCCTGTATCTTTTTGCAATAATGCTAAACAGCATTACTTCTGTTTTTGACAAAATGGGAATAACAAGTTCCCAGCCAAACAGCCCTGTTTTTGTCATGCTTTTTGAGCAATTTACGATGTCGCTGCTTCTATCTGTCTTCTTAATAAAAAGAGAGCCCGCGACTTGGATACCGGAGCTAAAAAGCAATTTTGGGATTTTATTTTTAAATAGTATTATTTTTCTCGCTGTCTCTTTTTTGGTTTTTTATTCTTTTATCGACGGGCCTGTTGCGCTTGTTATGGGAATCAAGAGACTCCAAATATTTTTCATTCTGATTTTGAGTTATTTATTTTTCAAAGATAAACCGGCAAAACACGTTTGGATTTCTACTCTCATTATGATTTTAGGGGTGATACTTATTAAAATCGGCTAGCGATTTGAGTGCTTGGGTTGGGCAATAACATTGGAAACGTTTCAATGTGCTCGGTAGTTGCCTCAATTTGTTCTCGAAAAGACTCGACTAAGGCTCTGTTTGCTTCTATTTCTTCTGGCGTTTGTGCAGAAAGTATAGTTGCTAAGTTTTCTTTAGCTACCCGCATCATTCCATATCCGCTGAGCCCAAACCGTTCATCTATTTCCTTTGGAGAATCAATATGACCAATGCAGTATGGACTTTTGAGGTCACCTAAAACACAGCCGCCTTCCGTCCTGTGATAGGGACAATCAGTCAGTTCGCTTTCGCCTGGAGCTTGCGCATTTCTAGCTTCGCGCAATTCTATTAATGCGTCTTTTGCAATGCCGACAAGTTCCTGCTCTGAAGATTCCTTATCTTGGTTTCCACAACTTCCTACCATATGATAATCATCGTCAGGTTTAGCCCATTTCCACAATTCATATTTTATCCGTGGGCTCATGGCCTCGAACATTTTTTGCAAAGCGATTGTGACTTCTCGATATTGGCTTATGACACTATCGATTGATGCTTGCGGAGCTCTCTCCATAACTGCGGATTATATCAAATTGTTACTAATTTTCAGTGCGCGCAGAAATTGAGGGATTTTTGGGAAATGGCTAATAATTCTCTAATTGAGCTTTTTAAATATAAATTATGGGTCTTGCAACGTTTCCTACAATCTTCCCGTTTTTATCAATTACAGGGAGTGTCTCGTAAAATAATTTGACGGAGGTTTTTTGCATTAAGGGGCGAACGCCGCATCTAAACGAGGAACTCTCATATATACCGGCTTATCATCTATTTTTACGGCTTTTTTCATAACATCCTTTAGACTTTTTCCCCCAACGATCACTTTTGTCTTTTCTCGATTCAAAGCAATCCACTGATTAGAATATTTTTCTATACCCTTTATTGGCTTTTGCTTCATATAGTTATTATACTACGGATTTTGCCGGCGGGTGGGGAAATTGAGGGATTATCTGATCTGCCTTAGGAACCTGGGAATTCCTAAGTCGTCTACAATGATTAGCTTCAAATTAACATTTACTCCTAAAGAACAGATTTACTATTCTTAGGTCATCAAAAGATAAATTAAGGATATCCAAAAATTAGAAAAATACCAACATTCGTTGGCAGGTGGTATTATTTGGCGGATGAACCTAGCCAATACTAAAAGTGTAAGCTACTACAATAATATCGGGCAAATCCAAGGTGCTTATGTCAGGGAGTATCCCGACATTTGTCCTTCCTGCGGAAAAGGTATTTCTGCTGTTCCAGCATATGGTTTTAAAGGAAAGTGGCTGCAAGTAGTTTTTCGATGTCCAATTGTTGATTGCTCAAGGTTATTCATTGCGCACTACGGCGAAAGTGATAATAATGTAGTCCATTTTTTATTAAGAACAGAGCTATTGCCAGTAGTAGAGGACGAAGAATTTCCTGCGTCTATAACAAAAGTCTCACCCAAGTTTAAGACTATATATAACCAATCAAAAAAGGCCGAGGAAGGTGGACTAGAAGAAATATGCGGACTTGGGTATCGTAAATCCTTAGAATTTTTAGTAAAAGATTACTTAATCAGTAAATCAGCTCCCAAAGAAATTGCCGTTGGTGCTAAGTGTTCGGCGACGTCTATGAATTCTTCGGCATTACTGAATGGTCTATTTAGTAAAATTTGAACAGCTTCATTTGCATGCTTTTTGCCTAAATACGAGTTAATTATTCCATCTTTTAGTTGTGAGTCTTTTTGAGATTCTTGATTAAGAGGGGTGAGATTTAATTCTTTAACCACACATTCCTTTTTCGGTAACGACGAGTGATCTTTTTGAGAGATCTACTTCCAGTGATCGTGTTTCCATGAATCACATCTTAGCCTATCGTTTACTCTATCGTCTTCTAGGCCGCTTTTTTCTGACAATTGCTGAAAAACATTGTTGACTTCCTCGTTTGGAGTGTCTTCGCCGACTATTGGTCGGATAGCTTCCAACACAACTTCAAATTGTTCGGGTTCCTGCCATGAACGTTCTTGCATAGCTTTTTTCAGCCGTTCTTCGTCGCCAAAATAAACATGTTCATGTATTTGGCGGGCTAAAGACCACTCAAAACCAGTATTAGGGTCTTCAATGCTAAATGGGGACTTGCCTTTCGGATCAATTAGTATTCTGCCGACGAGATCTAACTGGTCTGTATGTACGTCCCAAGATACAGTGGGTCTGCAGGAGATCGATTTTTTATCGTGGCTTAAAAAATGAGTCTGGTTGATCCAACCTTGCCATTGTTCCGTTGAAATAGGTTCAACGGGTTTTTGATCTTCTTTTCTTTCCGCTTTAGCTGACATATTATGTGGAATATAAAGAATTTTCTTTAGAGTGTCAAATATCTACTTCGTTTCGCTTCGTTTCGTTGGCAAAATACTACGTCGCAGAATAGATGTTGTGTGATGAGAAGATTTCTTGTGGACTATTTTCTTTTATAAACTGTTGCCCTGTGACCAGCAGTAATAACTAACACTGTTTTGTCTTTTTCATTTACTTTGTAAACGACTCTATGAACACCAACTCTTATACTTAATTTTCCGGTAAGCTCTCTGCCGAGTGGTTTACCGTAAGACGGATCTTCTTTTATTTCACCTAAAAGCAGTTTCAGCGGGTATTTATATCGTGGGGGGATTTTTTTAAGTTGCTGTTTGGCCAGTGGGGCGATGATTAGCTTATACATCCATGTCTAACTCTTTTTTAACCTCGTCCCAAGGGATCCCTTTGCCTTCATCTATCTCTTTCTCGCCTTGTTTTATTGCTTTCATAAGTTCTTTATCCGCCAGTATTTCTTCTGTTTCTTTCCAGGATTCATATTCCGCCGCAGAAATCAGAACTGCCGCAGGAGAACCATTAACGGTGATAACGTATTCGTCTAAACGATTTTTGGCTTTATCAACTAAATCCGCAAGTTCTTCCCTTGCTTTTGATATGGGTAATGTTTGTGTCATAGAATGATCTTACGTAATTATGTACAATTTGTCAAGAGACCGAGGCTAAATTATCGAATTTGACGTAAAAAAGTGGGAATTCCTACGGAGTCTCCCCTTTTAGGTTCAAATTAATTAAAACTATCAAGAATGGACTATCCATTCCTGCGTCGTCAAAAAGGTTAAGCTAAGGATATACGATTTGTGCCTAAATAACAAGCTTTTTTTAGTTAAATACAGAACAATCTGTGTTTACCGTTAAAGCTAATTAGACAGGGGTAGAACTTTAACGAACCTTTAAATTTATTACTGTGTGGGTTAGTGAGCAAAATAACTACTGCTCAGCGTAATAAGCTCTTTTTTTAATACTTTGCAGTACGTTTGGAATGCAGAGTCTAAGGACACTAATTTGTGGGTTTTAGGACTGTCTATAGCAATGATTACATCGCCTACACCTTTATTGTGAAAATATTTATCTGATTTTTTGAAGTCTTCACTAATTTCTCTCAAGTATTTATTTACGCTCTCAAAGTCTTTCGAAGTTTGTACTGTCTTATCTTTGATTAGAAGCACCAACTCAATCTTGTGTTTTTCCCAAAATCCAGCTTGAGGAATACATTTTCGATCATTAATTTTTTTCTCGAATTCTGCAAAATCAGAGCTTGTTAATATTTCGTAGTCAATAACCTCGTCATCACTAAAATCTCCAACAATTCCAGTTAATTCTGTCATAAAGTTATTCATTAGATGAAAAATGACCATTTCGATCTGGGCTAAGTATTTTTTCTTATCACCAATGTAAATTGTCTTGTCGCATTGGGCTATAATACAATCCATTATTGCTTTGTATTTCAGGTCTCGCGGGTGAAAGCTCTTACCCCATTTAGCCGTAGCCTTAATCGGTCCGTCAATATTTACACGAGAATAAAACGCTATAAGGCTTCTTATGAAGCCCGTTTTAAATTCGTATTTAACGAAATAAGAGGTATATAAATCATAATTAGCTGAAAGTTTTCGGAGCGCTGCATCAATTGACCCAGGATTAAATTTATCTATTTGTACGCTAGTATCTAGTAATAACGATTGTTTATGCTGCTTTTGCTTTAGATTTCGATTCACTTTCTATAATAATGTTTACCTTATTTGAGTACAATTTTCTTGAGAACTCTTTCAAAGCATCACCTTGAATCTCACCGTTTTTAAAATCGTTCAATAAATTCTTTATAAAGCCTATTTGGGTGGGTTTTAAGGTTTCCCAATTATCATTTTCAAATATTGTCTCTAAGAATGCTAACAGAATTCTGTTCTCTGCACGTTGTTCAAGGTATTGCGAATTTTTATCTAGTATTGTTCTGATATTACTTATGTTTACTAGAGAGTCTTCGGTGCTATTTTTTTGCCACTCAGCTAAATCAACAATAATCTCGTCCAATAATTTGTTGGTATAAAAAGCAATATATGGTGCGGAATATGTTCGAAAAATTAAAGGCTGTTCAGTTGATTTAACGGTACTTTGAATCTTATCAATGACCTCTCTGGTATTTGTAAGCTGATCACCTCTGTCTCTCATTACTAAATCCGAAGCAGTTGTTTCTTCTTCGCCTGGTTTTTTAAATTCAGGGTTGGTGGACGGAGTTAAATCATTGTCCCCGGTTATTATTTGTGGTGCCATATTACGATTGTATATATTCTAAATATCCTTTTAATATACGGTCATTTTCACTAATGATTTGATCCAGTTTTTCTTTTGTATTCTCAACTGTTAGATCATCGTTAGCGAATACATCTACATCAATAAATAGTCCTTGATTAGGGTGTATTTCAACTTTTTCATCAAACTTGCTTCTAAAATAAATCGATACCTCTTTTTTATCTAATGGACCTATCTGGGTGTGATTTAGAAACCCGTCATTTGAGGAATCTAACACGAACTGAAGATCTCTGGTATTCTCTCCCGATATCTCCTTTATTTGTGCATTCTGCGGGTATAGCTTTTTATAGAGTAAATCAACCAAGTCTGAAAAACTAAATGTAGTCTCAAGGATTTGGGTTTTTCTGAAACCAATTCTTCTAATTTCTACTACTTTAAATTTTTCCGTTGCAATATCAAAAACTTTGGTAACAAAAGACTGAAGCTCATTAGGAGTTTGAACTCCCTCTTTAACATAAGTAATAGCGTCAGAGGTGATCTCAATATATTTTTTATTCTCTGGTGTGTACAGGGTAACAACATCAGGTTTCGGAGCAAGCCACTCAGTAAATTCATCCTCCAACAACTTGGCAGCTTCTGTGACAGCCTGAAATGAAGTTAGGGTTGGCCTGTAACGTATCTGCCCTATTATTCGCTGTAAACCTATTGGGAAATCGTCTCTTGGCATAAATCTAATGCAGATTATACATTATAAACTTACTTCAACAGAAAATGTTGCCCACTTTTATCTCGCACAAAACAACATAAGCGTGTACAAGTTGAGTACACACAGTCAATACTGTCACCCATTCCTCATATCCAGTATAATAAAGCTAAATAAATACGAACAAATAACAGGGAAATAACAGGGCTCATATGGCTATATCTTCAACATCATTCCGAAAAGGACAAAGTGGGAATCTCAAGGGAGCGCCAAAGCGTGATTGGTCGTGGTTGGGCACTCTTCAGGAAGCAGTAGAGAAAAAAGTAAACAGCGGAGAGAGTATAAAAGAGTTAGTTGCCAAAAGCTTGGTGAATCAGGCTTTAAAAGGAAATGTGAGTGCTATGAAAGAGATAATGAACCGTATGGACGGTATGCCCAAACAGTCAACGGATTTAACATCGCAAGCTGAATTATTTAGTATGCCTGTGATCTACATACCTAAGCAAAATGATGAATAAATCTAGATAATGCTTAAAAATCTCCTCAAAAAGAGAAAACATCTTTAATCTTAACCCCTAAGGCTTTTGAAATTTTAGCTATAGTTAATAGAGAGGGGTTTCGGCTTCCCATTTCTATTTCGTTAATAGTTGTTAAGTCTAGTCCTGCCTCAAGTGCCACTCCCTCTTGTGAAAGCTTCCTGTCTTGCCTTAACTGCCTTAATTTAGCCCCAAACTGCTTTTTAACAGCTCTTTCGTCAACTTTTATTGCCATCATTGGCATTTATGCCAAATTGGAGCAAAAATGTCTTTGGCATCCGTGCCAAACTACTACTTGCATTTTAGGTTGGTTTAAACCTATAATACAAAATCTCCTGCCATTTCTTCTGCCCCAATAAACAAATATGTCTATTTTGAAATTAAAAAGTTATTTCCTTGAACTGGGAATCAAGGCTAAACTGTTTGTCCTTGCATTTCTAATTAGCATCGGCACGATTCCTAGTGGAATTTTTCTTTACAACTCTATATCACATAAAAACAAACAGGAAATTGTAGAAACCAATGTGCCTGAGAACATTAACGGAGAGGTTGCAGGATTATCAACTCAAAATACAAACCCAAGCCCGACCTCAAGCCCAATTTTAAACAAAAAATCTCCAACCCCATCTATTTCACCGAATAACCAGACAAACAATAATCAGACCAGTAACGGCAACAATAACGCTACCTCAAACTCAGCCAGCAATTCTCAGGATTCAAATAATACACAAAGTGCAAGCCCTACCCCGAGCAGCAGTTCATCACCTAACCCAAGCCCGACATCATCTCCTGATAATTCCACATTTGAAGCAAGTATGACTACTGATGGCAATACTGTGACAATAAATGCCAATAAGAATCTTCAAAAATGTAAGTTTGTCGAATCTAGTTCTGGTGGGGGGCAAGTAGTAAGCAATAACGGTGACGGAACAGATCTAATCAATGGAAGCGTATGCACGATTAATAGGGGTAATCCTCAATTCCCAATTTTTGGAGTTAAAGTGACATCAAATTATGGTGAGGAGAAAATACTAGGTAGCTCCCCACCCAATTATTGGTGATAGTCACTTTTTATGTTTATCAAAGGAATTATGAAAACAATCACTATTCTTGCCATTACGTTATTACTAGGAGCTTTTGTATTTTGGAGATTTCAAATATTGAGAAAAGACGACAAAACCTCGAGCGGTCAAGCAATTTCAGCGGTTGTAACTGAAAATAGCACTCCAGCCGTATTAGTAGTTCCCGACCCGTCTGATAGGGCATTCAAAGTTGCGGCGTATGTTTATTCAGCATCTAACTCCAAATCCAAAAGTGAAATGTACGAAAAATTTGGGGAAAAACTGGATCCGAGTAAAACAGAACCATTTGTGAAGAACGCACTCAAGCAGAACTACTCACAAGCAGAGATTGATAAATTTCTTGTTGAAAAATCCAGAAATTCTACAATTCGTGGATTCGCAATTTATCTTGATCTAAATAAGGGAGATTTAGTTTACTTTGAATCCTTAAGGGAGCAGGGTTTAGCCGAAAAAAGCAAGCCAACTAATAATTACACCTACGAAACACCTGTTCAGAGTATTGATACAACAGATCTTGAGTCTAAAATTGATGTCATTGAAAAAAAGCAGAAAGATTTGGAATTCGATTTGAGGATGGATTGCTTGAATAACGGCGGTGTCCCAATGGGGATTAAGTGTATGTAGGAGTAAATTAAGTGAATAATAAAGATAACCCAGGACCAATTGTCCGATCAAAAAAAGAAACAATTAACCATTGGTTTCAGTGGATTGCTTTTTTATCTTTGGCCACTTTTTTATTATTTTCACTATTATTTAATTATGGTTTGAAACCTGTATATTGGATTATTTTGGCTGGCATCACGATTAGCAACGTGCCTAAGGGGCGATTTAGAGATTGGCTGGTCCACAAACGCGACGAGACGCTTGAGATTGTTGGGATCTGTTTCACCTGGGGTGTACTCATTTTTGTTATCGGTATTGCTTTACTGATTGGTTGGTGGTTTTTAAGTAGTGTAGGAAATGGTTTAGGTTCGATTGGCGAATATGATGGGAAAACAGCAAAGGGCTGGTATAACGAATATGACGAGATATCATCAGAAGCTGATGAATTAGATACGCAGGTTGGGAACTTAAAGACTGCTTTGCAGGAAGCTAACGATAATATTGAACAAGCCAATAGTGACATTAGAAAAGCAAAATACTATTCAGGTGAGACTTATGAAGAGATGGTAGACGCACTTGATTCACTTGATTCTGTAGATACTATCGATGAGCCTTAAAAATCAAGATTAAATATGGATAAGAATACATTCAAGTCCGCACAAATAGCTGTTTTGATGTCTATCGGAGCTAACTATAAAAATCTATCACTAGAAAGTTTAGCTATCGACATTGAATTACTAAAGCAAGAAGTTAAAGCTTTAAACTTAAGCATTGAATCTATAACCACCCCGGGACAAAGAAAAAAGCTGTTTTTAAGCACCCTTAAGGGTAAATTGAAACTTACTAGCCTAAACAAAGTACATAGTAAATTTATTTTAAAAATCGCAGGAGATACAACCTTGAGCATTGTGGATATTAAAAAAGAAGTAGGTGTCAACAATGGTAAACAGTTAATTATCAATATAAATAAAAAACTCAAAATGATTGGCTATAAATTAAAAACTAAGAATAAAAAGATATATTTAACTCCTATAAATATCGGTGTTTTAAATTGATCTCAATATACTAATTTTTTCTACATTTTTTATAAGTCGTAATATATAACAGAAAAAACTAGCCTCGTTTTTTTAACTTTTCAACTTTGATCTTTAACCTTTAGTCGTGATTTCATTAAGAAAATTCAGGCGGATAAATGCTCCCGTTTGGGTTTCCGCCTGAAACGGGAGTTTTTATTATGGAAAATACAAACCAATATACGGCTTGGATTAAGACAATAGAAAATAACTTTCCCGATCTCGTAAGGCCTGCCGAGATCGGTCTTAGTGTTATATCACAGCTGAAAATTAACGATATTAAAAACCCTTTTGCGTTAGTTTTTGTCGACGTGCCTAGTGCTGGCAAGACCATCACTTTAAATATGTTTTCAGATTTAACAGAATTGGTTTACACAACAGACAACTTCACCCCTGCTTCATTTGTTTCTCACGCAGCTAATGTGAAAAAAGAGAAACTAGAGGAGATAGATCTACTGCCTAAAATTAAAAACAAAGTATTGATTATTCGTGATTTAGCGACAATCTTTGGAGAGCGCGAGGAAGATCTTCTTAAAAACTTGGGCGTTTTAACCAGGGTTCTTGATGGTGAGGGACTAGAACTTGATAGTGGTTTACACGGCAAAAGAGGTTACAAGGGCGAATATAACTTTATGCTCCTTGCTGGTTCTACACCGATTCCTCCTCGTGTCTGGAAAATGTCAGGAAATCTTGGTTCTAGGTTATTTTTTAGCCAAATAAGAAGTAAGGAAAAAGATGAAAATGAGCTAGCAGATCAGCTAACAAGCGCGTCTTGGTTGCAAAAGCAGGAGCTTTGCAAAACTGCTACGCGAGAACACGTTGATAAAATCTGGAATGCTCTACCTAACGGTATAGACTGGGACAAGTCTAAGGACCCGCGGGAATTTTTAGTTGTTATCGGTCGATGTGCAAAACTGCTTGCAAGGCTAAGGGCGACGATTAATGTTTGGGAAGATCGTTGGGTTAAGGAGGACAAAGAATCATATAAGTCCTCTGATCCAATTATTGAAAGACCGGATAGAATAAATCAACTGCTTTATAACTTGGCCAGGGGGCACTCTGTGGCTACAGGCCGAAGACAAATTGACCAAGGTGACCTAGCATTAGTCATCGATGTGACTCTTGACAGTGCTCCTAGGACCCGAACAAACCTTTTTCGACTTCTTGTAGACAACAACGGCGAACTACTCACAAATCAAGTTATGGGAACACTTAACTGTTCACACACAACTGCGCATAAGGAAATGGAGGCATTAAAAGTGCTGGGTATCGTAGACATTAACGAGGGATACGGGGCTACTGGTCAAGAGAAAAACATAACTTTAAAAGAAGACCTAAGTTGGTTTCTTTCAGATCAATGTAAAGAAATAAGAAGCGCAGTGTCAAATTCAGTTGCAGCTGCAAGCAAATTTGTCCCTGTGAGGTTTATTCCACCCGAAGAGTTACCAGCGAGTTTACAGAAATACACTTCAGACAAGCTTATAGAGGATTTTGAAAAGGCCGAAGAAAAAGGTGAAATTTAAATGAGATTAACTGAGGCTGCCGTTTTATACTCTTGCGAGGAGAAATAACGGAGTAGCTTGTGAAACGAGATAAAGGACTGGTTTTACGACTAGTCCTTTTACTTTGCTCTTAGTGAGAATTTAAATTCACCGTCGGATTCGGAAATTATATAAACAAAGCGCTGATCACTCTCCAAATGGAAGTTCTCTAGTGTTTCTTTTATTGTTTTGATAGTCTCAACAGGCGCTACACTCCCCCTTATCAATGGCAACCTCATCGCAGCTCTTTGTAATGTTCGATCAGCCAGATGCATATAAGTATCGTAGGTTGTTTGAATATCTTTGTGACCTAAAAGTTTTGACACTTCTGTTATTTGCACACCAGCCTCAAGCAGCATTGTTGCGTATGTATGTCTAAAGTTATGTGGGTGTACTTTTTTCAAATTCAAAATGCCAGCCGCAGTAGCCCGCTTTTTTAAATCTGGAATATATTCTTGGGGTCTCATAGGCTTCTCAACGGCGTTGCGAAAGACGTAATCATCAGGATCACAACCATCTGTAATTTGTTTGATTCCTGCAATGAGTGGTCCTGTAATGAAGGCCGTTCTATTCTCATTCGTTTTAGTATCTACAAAAGTTGCTTTGCCGCTGCCCAAGTCCAAGTATTTAATTTTTAATGTAGCTGCTTCTCCGAACCTGCAACCTGTTTCTGCTAGAAACCTAGTCAGAGTGTTATAGCGGAAATCTAAAAAGGACACGTCTTTGCCTCGAAAATGACCATAAGAAAGTTTTATGCTTAACAACTTCTCTATCTCCTCTGTTGTAAAAATTACAATGTGTGGTTTTGTCTTTTTAAAAGATTTGAAGCCCTCATAAAAATCAGCCTGAAGACCTCTATCCTTGCAGTAGCCCTGAATGTGTCGAAATACTGTGTGGTAAGTATTAAGTGAATTATTTACAAGGCCATCTTGTTTTCTCTCGTAAAAATACTTTTCGATGTTCTCTTTTGTGAGTTCCTTGTTTGAAAACCATTGGTTAATTAGCCTAAGCCTGCTCATATCGTGGCGCACAGAATTTGGGGCGAGACTGAGCTTGATAGTTATATAAGACTTAAAATCTTCTTCTGGTATGTGCATTTACTCCCTTTTTGGGGAGTAGCTTGTGGTTGAGAAAAATCTTGCGAGGATTAATTCTCATATTAACAAAAAACTAAGAGCTTGTCAATAGGTTTATCCTATTGGGACAAGCAAATCCACATTTCTACTCCCCTATTTTTCGTCTTGTTGCGACGAGGGAGCGTGTTATAGTAACTAACACTATGAACTACCTTAGTTTTAACTTTCTTTTTAGATTTTAAAAGGAGATTATCTTATCTGACGTAGGAATGTGGGAACGTCGAATTCGTCTTCGTCTATTTGGCCATCGATTGAGGTGTCTTGGTTTTCCAGTTGCTGAGTCATGCTAACGGAAAGGTCTGGCGGAGTTATCTGGACATACTTTCTTCTAGTTTCGTCAAAACCGGTTGCTACTACCGTTACTTTTATTTGATCGATTAACTTTTCGTCGATGGCAGCCCCAAAGATAATCTGGGCATCCGGGTCTGCCTGACTGGTGATAACTTTTGCGGCTTCGTCAACTTCACTCATGGCCATATCCGAGCCGCCTGTTATGTTGAAGAGGACTCCCCTGGCGCCATCTATTGATGAGTCCAGAAGCGGTGAAGCAATGGCTGTTCTGGCTGCCGTTGTTGCCCTGTTTTCTCCGGAGGCGGTTCCTACACCCATTAAAGTTGAGCCAGCGTTTGTCATAATGGCCTTGACATCTGCAAAATCGACGTTAATTAGACCTGGCATAACTATGATGTCCGAAATGCCTTGTACACCCTGGGAAAGAATTGAGTCTGCGAGTTTAAATGCTTCCAAGAGCGACACATTTTTGTCGACAACTTCCAGGAGTTTTTGATTTGGAATTACAATAAGGGTGTCTACTTTGTCCCTGAGACTGTCGATGCCGTCCTCTGCAACAATCATTCTTCGGGTCCCTTCAAAACCGAACGGTTTGGTAACAACTGCAACTGTTAGGATGCCCAGCTTTTTAGCCATTTCGGCGATAACCGGGCCGGCGCCTGTGCCTGTGCCTCCACCGGCACCATATGTTAAAAAAACCATATCGGCACCAGTTACAACATCTTTAATTCTTTCCAGCGATTCTTCTGCCGCCTTTTTGCCGATATCGGGATTGGCACCGGCTCCTAAACCTTTAGTTAAACCGTCCCCTATCTGGACTTTTGTTTGGGCCAGACATGCTAGCAAGTGCTGTTGGTCGGTGTTAACCGCCACGAAATCTACACCTTGAATTTGCGCCTGGGTAATCATGGAGTTTAGGGCGTTAGTTCCACCGCCACCTATGCCTAAAACTTTTATTTTTGCGAATCTATTAACGTCCGGTTTTATTAACATTGATACGAAGACCTTGTAAAGCTGTCACAATTTAACACAGAGTCTTTTTATTTGCAAGCGGACTTAGGCTTAGGGAAGAACCGATTTTATAAGGCTAATACCTTTATTAAAAATGCCTTTGATTTCTATTCTGCCCACCAGCGGCAGGCGGACGTCTTCCTGCTGAAAACTGGCGCCGTAAACTACCAGCCCGAGGCTCGACGAAAATGCGGGAGAGGCGATTTCATCGATTAGACCAGTCGCACCTTGAGGAAGACCGAGGCGGACCGGCATGCCTAGTTCTTGTTTGGCAATATCTACTAGCCCGGCAGTTGCCGCGCCTCCGCCGGTTAAGACGACGCCAGCGGGTGTAAGGCCGGAGTATCCTGATTTTTGAATTTCAAGTTTGACCATGTTAATTATTTCTCTCAGTCTTGGTCGTATGATTCCGTCGGTTAATGTTTTTTTGGAGACCAGTTTTAAATCTTCTTCTATTGACAGGCTGGAAATGTCTAGCTGGTCTGACTCTTTTTTATCTCTTGCCCTGCCTTCTTCGTCTGGCTCTACGGCAATTTTCGGTTCTTTGGAAAGAGCCAGCTTAATTTTTTCGGCTGAATCCAGAGAAATTCGCAGGCCTATGGCCAAATCGTTGGTGACATTTCTGGCCCCAACCGGCAGTGCCGCGCAATGAGCCGGGGCTCCGTCAACAAAAATGACAATATCTGTTGTTCCGCCGCCGAAGTCAACTAAAATAACCCCAAGTTCTTTTTCGGTGTCCGAGAGGACCGAATATGATGATGACAGTCCGGAAAAAACCATTCCTTCTACACTAATACCAACTTGAGACACGCATTTGGCAATGTTACGAAGTGCGGTGGTTGCGCCGGTTACGATGTGAGTTTCTACTTCCAGTCTTACCCCGTTCATACCAATCGGGTCTTTTATGCCACCCTGACTGTCCACAGTAAAAAAGCGGGGGATGACATGCAAGATTTCTTTTGATGAGGGCAGCGAAATTGCCCGCGCCGCTTCGATAACTCTTGTAATGTCTTCCTGGGAAATTTCGCCTTGAGGATTGGAAATGGCGACAACCCCTTTTGAGTTTTGTGATTCAATATGAACTCCGTCGACAGAGACAAATGCTGCCCCAACAGAGTAACCTGCCATTCTTTCCGCTGCTTCTATTGAGCCGGTAATACTGGCAACCGCTTCGTCGATATCTACTACCTGGCCCTTTCGCAGGCCCTTTGCAGTTGCCTGGGAAACACCTATTATATTTGGAGAAAAATCGTCCTGAATTGTTGCGATTATTGTTGTTACTTTTGTGGATCCTACATCTATACCAACAACAACTTTATCTTTGGTCATTATTATTTTTTGTAAACTATAGTTGGCTTATCGAAACGTAGGTCAATTTTTTCGATTTTAGCCGCATCTATTTTAGCTTTTGCCAAGACTGACTGTAAAGAGTCAACCTGACCAGCTGCCGACTTTGTTGTGCTAAACAGGGCAATTGCCTCTTGAGTACTGTAAACAGCAACGTCACCCTCTTCTAAAAACCGAACGCTGGCTGGCGTAAAATCGGTTTTTGCTACCTCCCGGGTGAGCGTTAGAGCGAACAATATTTTGTCTGAGGTGAGTTTTTGATTAAGTTTTATTTCTGTGCCCTGGGGGATATATATTTTTGGTAATTGAGTGTCCTGGGTTTTTTCTATAACCAAGCCCCTTTCTGTAATAAAATAATCCGTTCCCTCAACTTTTGCGACCAGTTGGGTGGAGCGGGTTTGAATGTTAATCGTATTTGGGTAGATTTTTTTAACCTGGACATTTTCCAGGCATGAATATTTGTCTTTAAGCTGACGCGTTAATTTTTCGGTATTAATAGGGATTGTGTTTTTTCCAGTTAGGGACAAAGTGCTTTCCACTTGCTCGCGAGTTATACATGACTCGCTAGCAACTTGAATTGTTTTGATTTTGAAAACGTACGAAAAAAATATTGTGTAAATTATTAGAGCCAGGATTAAAGCCGTTAAAACAGTTGTAAGCTTCTTTTTCATTTTAGATATTTAAGCGCTTCGGACAATACCAAATTTGTCGGGTCGGCGGGTAAGGTTTTTTTAAAATTCCGTGCAGCTTTTTTGTATTTTTCTAAATTAATCGATACGGCGTGCAGTTCTTCTTTAAGCTTAGCAGGGGTCAGATCTTTTTGGTGGATGATTACCGCGCTTCCGGCGCTTTCTAAAATTTTGGCATTTTCTGCTTGTTCGTTTGCACCAGCTATTGGCAAGGGTACTAATATGGAAGGCTTTGCCAGAGACGCCAGCTCCCAAACCGTATTAGCACCAGCTCTGGCGATAACTATTTGGGCAGCGTTTAAAACGGCACCGATATCACCCTCCGAAATATAGTCGAGGGGTAAATAATTTTGGGCTTTTATACCTTTGGCAGTTTCCAGGTCCTGTTTATAATTTATACTTCCAACCTGGTGAATAACACTAAAACCCGTTAGCGGCAAAGCTGCAAAAATATGATTGTTGATTATATGTGACCCTAAGTTTCCACCTGTTATGTAAATTATGTTTTTATGATCTTTGAGAAATTTTTTTATTTGGGGGCTTTGGGCGTCGGTTTTGTACACGGACTTTCTAATTAAATTGCCGACAACTTTTACTTCTTTGTTAACCTTGAAATATTTTGTCGAAGCGGGCCAGGCAACAAACACAGTTTTGCCAAAGATTGCGTTAATTCTGTTTGCCAGGCCCGGTATCGAACTTTGCTCATGGGTAAGAACCGGTATTGCCAGGAGCCAAGCGCTTACAACGACGGGTGTGGATACGTAACTCCCAAAAGACATGACCAGATTTGGCCTTACAACAAGAAGATAAAGAAAACTTTGAAAAAAACCGAAGGGTATTTTTAGGAGTGAGGGAATGGTGCGGGTCGTAAATTTGCGCTGAAGTCTGCCTGTTGTGAGAGTCAAAAATTTAATCCCTTTTCTTTTAATTTCTTTGTATTCTACCGACGTTTTGTTTACCCCCTCCACAGAATATTTTCTGCCAATAAAGACAATCTCTATATTTTTGTTTTTTTCCAGCTCTTCAATTAAGGCTAGCGCTGGCGTAAAGTGTCCACCACAAATTAATACTTTTTTCATGACTGTTTTTTAATGTTAAGCAAGATGCCGATTGCGCTTAAAGTTACAAAAAGAGACGACCCTCCGTAGGAAATAAAAGGCAGGGGGATTCCTGTTAAGGGGACGAGCGCCACAATTGCCGCCAGGTTAAAAAGAGTCTGCACGGCAATGAGGGCAACTATTCCTGAGGCCAGTACCTTTCCCTGATAGTCCGGAGCGTTTCTGGCAATATTTATGGCGCGGGTTATTAAAAACAAAAATAGTCCAACAAGAATGAACGCGCCTAGAAATCCGAGTTCTTCAACCAGAACTGCAAAAATAGCGTCACTGTGTACTTCCGGAATAAATTCAAACTTACCGCGGGACGCGCCTATGCCCACGCCTAATAACCCGCCGGATGCGAGTGCAATTATTATCTGATTAATTTGATAGGACGCTCCCTGTGGATCAAAATTGGGATCCAAAAACGCCTTGATTCTGTCTATTCTGTAAGGGTGCGTGGCAATTGCGACTAAAGCGCTGACGATCGCAAAAGGTACCGTAAGCAAAAAATGCCATATGGGTGCGTTGCCAATGAAGTAAATAATAATGGTTATTGCAAAGAAAATAAGTGCTGTGCCAAGGTCCGGCTGGATAATAACGAGGGTGGTTGTTATTAAAATTGGTAAAAAGTAGACGATAAATATGTCCAGAAGAGTCATTTTGTAGTTTTCGAACTTGTCGATGATAAAGGTCGCATAAAAAACCACAGCGAGTTTTGCGAATTCCGATGGCTGAAAATTAAAACTGCCGATGTTTATCCAGCGGCGTGCACCCAAAACTTGCGTACCCACGTGGGGGATAAGAACAAGTATTAAGAAAAATACGCTGAGCCCTAAAAAATAGCTGGAGAACTTTAAGAGCCTGTGATAATTGAAAAAACTAAAAAAAGTGAGTGATATTGCGCCTAGCGCTGTCCAAATAAGTTGGTTTTTAATGTAGTGAAATTTGTCATTAAAATCGCGATATGCGGCAACAACAGATGCGTCGTAGATAACGATAAGACCTATTAAAACCAGTAGTGCGGTGACGCCAATAAGCCAATAATCGAAGGTTTTTTTTTGCGAACGAAGTTTTAAGGTTTCTGTCTGGGTTTTCATAGCTTATTTACTTCTTTGATGAATTGGTCTCCTCGATCTTTGTAATTTTTAAACATACCGAAAGAGGCACATGCAGGTGATAAAAGTACTATGTCGCCACCTAGTGCCAGATTTTTACAAGTACTTACGATTTCCTGCATATTTTTGGGCCCTTCTATGATAGTGCGGGTAGAATTTGTTTCTTTGAATATTTGTTTTAATCTTTGACCTTCTATACCAATTAAGACAACTGCTTTTAGGCTGCTGTTTTTGTTTATCATGTGGACTAAATCTGTAAAATCAGATTTCTTTGAAGAGCCTCCGAGAATTAATATTTTCGGTTCTTTGAATGCCGCGAGCGCCGCTATTGTCGTTTCCGGGGTTGTCGAAAAAGAATCGTCATAATACTTGACGCCTTCAACTTCTTTAATCATTTGCAACCTGTGCTTGAGGCCCTTGAATGTTTTTAGGACTTTTATAATACTTTTATTTTCCACGCCCATTATTTTTGCAACAGAAATGCCGGCACAAACGTTTTGCAAGTTATGCCTTCCGGGTAAAAGTATTTGAGTGATACTGCAAATTGTTTCCTGGCTTTCGATATTGGATTTAACATTTTGGCCTTCTATATAAACCCCGTTTGTTTTGCCAATGGTTGAGAAAAAATATACATTTGCCTTGGTTTTTTTGGCGAAGCCTCTTGAGGCGGGAAAGTCCTGATTAATAATTGCAAGATCATTTTTTGTTTGATTCGCGACGACTGTGGCCTTGGCATTTATGTATTCTTCCCTGTTTTTGTGCCAGTTTAAATGCTCTGAGGTTATCATCAATATCACGCAAATGTGTGGACTTTTTTGAAGGTTTGTAAGTTGAAAGCTGGACAGCTCCAGTACAACCTTTGACTTTGGGGACAAATCTTTGAGAAGATCTAGCATTGGGTTTCCAATGTTTCCGGCCAGATGAACATCATCGAACTTAGCTTTTAAAAGTTCAAAAATTAAGGTACTGGTGGTACCTTTGCCCTTTGTACCGGTGACACCTATTATTTGCCCCTTAAATTCATTGAAAAATATTTGTGTGGCGCTGGTAAGCCTGGCACCATTTTTAACAAGTTTTAAAATCTTTGGATCGTCGGGCCGTACACCCGGAGAACGCAGTACTAAGTCAAATTTTTGTTGTTTGAAAGAGTTGCCCAGGTGTGCGGTTAATTTGTGACGCCCTAATAAATCTTGGGCAACTTTAGGCAAATCACGTTTTTCTTTCTTGTCAAAGACTACTATTTCGTTATATTTCGAAAGGTAATTTACTGCAGATATTCCTTCCAAGCCAAGGCCGAATATAGCAATTTTTTTGTTTTTGATCATACAGACACTTGTTGGGCAGCAATTGGGCGATTCAGAATTGATGTTAAGGCAAGGGCAAATTTTTTCGGGCTGCCAGTTGTATAGTAAATTTCTTTTGATCGACCTATTGCGCCTATATCCAGATCTGCTATTACTGTTTTTGTCCTTTTGGCAATTGCCTCACCTGAATCTATGACACATATTTTTTTGCCTAAGATGTCCGCTATTTTTTGCTTAATCAGCGGGTAGTGCGTACACCCAAGGACGGCCACATCGGCATCAAATTTTCTTATTTGCGCGCAATATTTGTCTAATAGATTTTCTATCTTATTTTTGCTTCCGGACTCAATTGCGTTTTCGAGACCATAACAATCAACCTTTAGTACACTCACGTTCTCCCCGTAATCTTTTATTAGTTTTTCCAAGTACCTGCTTTTGTAGGTGCCGGGCGTAGACATGACGGCAATTTTGGATTTCTTAGTTATTTTCGCTGCATATTTCACTGCCGGAACAACCCCGATAATTGGAATGTCAAAAACTTTTCTTAGATAATTAAGGCTGGAACAGGTTGCCGTATTGCAGGCAATAACTAAAAGTTTAATCTCGCTTCTTAGCAAAAACTCTGTCAGTTTTTTGGTTATGTCCTTCAGCTCGGGCGCACTTTTTGTGCCAAAGGGCATATTTTTTTGATCTGCAATAAAAATTGTTGATTCGTTGGGGAGTAATTTTTTTACCTCTTTTAAAATAGAAATACCGCCAATACCCGAATCGAAAAAACCTATTGGCTTGTTATTTGGCATATTAAAAAAATGACAACCAGAGCCCAAGTATTGCAAGCATTAATTGGGCCAGCCAAAACCGAAAGACAATTTTGGGTTCCTGCCAACCTTTGTTTTGAACCCATAAGTGAAGCGGGGCTACTTCAAAAACTTTTTTGCCTCTTAGTTTTTTTGACAGTAATTGAATAAGTGAAGAGGCGACTTCTACAACGAACATTCCGCCAATAAAACCCAGGGCAATCGGTTTTCCAAGAAGCAAGCCAGCAACAGCCAGTGTGGCCCCAAAAGAAAGTGCGCCAACGTCGCCAAGAATTATTCGCGCCGGCCAAACATTAAAGTATAAAAAGGCAATTAATGCTCCTATCCAAAGACTTAAGAAAACCGATAATGTGGTATCCAAAATGGCTGCAGAGATTATCAAAAATGCCGATATGCATATCAGCAGAAGTCCGGAGGCAAGACCGTCCAGGCCATCTGAAATATTTACCGCGTTTGTGAAGGCAACAATTACAAAGGCTGCAAAAGGTATATAAAATATTCCGAGATCAATTACGCCGAAATATCTTACGTTTAGTATGCTTATTCCCAGCGAATAATACAGGGCGAGCGATATAACAAGCGCCAGGATCCACTGCGCGACAAATTTATATCTAAACCTTAACCCCCAAAAACTTGTTCTTTTGAAGCCAAAAGTTTTACGAACGTCGTCGTAAAGCCCTAGGGCGCCAAAAGAAAGAAACGTGTAGAGCAGGATTTGTACTTCTTTGTCGAATGGATAAACCGATGTTCTTTCTATGCCAAAATACGGCATAAGGCCGGTCACAAAAATATACAGTAGTGTGACAACAAAAATTATCAGTGCACCGCCACCTACCGGTGTTCCTGCTTTGTGCGCGTGATATTTATCAAAGATGGGTGTCCTTACCTCGAACATGTCTCTTGTTTTTTGGTATTGCCTTTGGAATCTAATTTTGTAAAGAAGGTTGATGAAAGGTACAAGTAGAACGCTTATAATTACAAAGGACAGAAGGACTAAACCAAGTGTTTGAACCATACCTTCATTTTAGCTTTCCGCAGTGATAACATTCAATGGCTGTTGACTTGTGTGTTAGGCCCAAAACGATTCTTTCAAGGTGCTCGTGCCTGGAACCTTTTATTAAAAAAACTGCTTTGGGAGAAATGTAGCTTTTTAGGTTAACAAGTGTTTCTTTGGTGTTTTTTACATTTAAAATTTTACCCTTGAAACCCGCTTTTTTGGCGGAGATTGATATGAGGCCGGCGATTTTGCCTACGGTTAACAAATAATTTATTCTAGTTTTGGCAATTTGTTCGCCCAGTTCTGTGTGCGCCGATTCTGACAAGCCTCCCAAATCCCTCATCTCGCCTAAAACCGCCACCTTCTTTTTACCTTTGCCAACTTCGACGAGAGTTTTAATTGATTCCAGAGCGGCTTTTGGAGAGGAGTTGTAGGTATCGTCCAGAATGTTGACGTGCTCGGTAATTTTTAAATTTAACCTGTGTTCGGGCGATTTTACCCCTGATAATCCTTTGGCAATTTGCTTTAGAGTTAGACCGGATAAAATACCTAGTGTTGCTGCGGCGTATGCTGATGTAAGCTGATGATGTCCGATTACCTTCCATTTGACAACCGCTACCTCTCCACCATAATGCATTCTAAAGGATGCGCCGTGCAGATTTTGTTTATAATGAGAAATTTTGACTCCCCTTTTGGCTCTTTGGCCAAACCAGACTACTGTTGCCTTGGACAACTTTGATATTTGGTGCGCATAGGGGTCGTCCGCATTGAGTAGTGCATAAGCGCTTTTTGGTAGATTTATTATAATTTTGGACTCTTCATTTAAAACACCCTGGATATTTTCAAAATACCTGGTGTGTTCCGGCGAGATTATGGTGAGTAAGGCGTATTTTGGAGTCACAAGTTGTGTGTAGTAATCCATTTCTCCGGGGTGTTCTATGCCGTACTCCAGAATCATGTATTTGTGCCATGGTTTGGTTTTTAGGATTGTCTGGGGAATTCTAAAAGTGGGGTCGAGATTCTCTTCTCCGACTACTGTAGGAAATTTTTGGGATAGAACTGAATGAACTGCATTCTGGGTTAAGGTCTTGCCGACACTGCCGGCAATACCTATTATTTCAACATTTGATAATAGTTTTAAATAGGCACGGGCGAGTGCCATTTTGGATTTATGTATGGGCTTCTTCCAACTCTTTACCTCACCGTAAAGCTGCAAGTTCATGGTTGTTTAAAGCTTGATTAAATTCACTTCGTTCATGTAATTTATGCTAAATTATAAGCCAAAAAGGCTAACTAATCAAACTATGGGGCTAATGTTCTGCGAATTGATTTTGCGTGTAAGCGTACAAGCAGGTCATGCGGGATCGTTGAACAGATTCGAGCAAGTTTATTCACACTGTTAAAATTTCCAGGTTTGTTAGAAATTACAGTAATCTCGTCTCCAATTTTTGACCGTTTAATGTCTGATATGTCAACAGCAGTTATATTCATGCTTATCCTGCCCAATATCTTACATTTATTGTTTTTGTAGGACAGGACTCCTATTTGCGACAAGCGTCTATCGAGTCCATCGTTATAACCAATTGGTAACAGAGCAATCTTTAAAGGAGACGGCGCACGGTAGGTTCCGTCATATCCAACCTTCCCGCCTTTTTGGATGTCTTTTATTTGGACTATTTTAGAAGTTAACTTTAATACCGGGGTAGTTTTTCCATATTCATCGGCGCCGTATAAAGCTATTCCAACCCGAGTTAAATTTGATACGGTGCCAAGAACCTTCTTATTTATATTAAAAAGCCCGTCAGACGCTGCAACATGAAACCATTTAGGGTCGAGCGACTTTTGGTGGACGATTTTTCTTGCGTCTTTAAAGGATTGCATTTGTGAGTTTGTTTGAGCTTTTGAGCTATTTGCGGAGGCAAGGTGCGACATTAAACCCACAACTTTAACTTTTTTTAATTTCCTAATCTCATCCAGGAAATTTGGCAAATTTTTTGTTGAGACACCTAATCTGTTCATACCTGTGTCAACCTTTATATGAACTTTTGCACCCGGTTGGTATCTGTTAAGCGCTTTTGCAAAATCGAGATCAAAAACGGTATAGGCAAAAGGCAGTTTTTTTACTTGTATGTTTCTGGCATCGACAAACCCCATTACCAGGATTTCGGAGTTTATCCCGGAATTTTTTAGTTGATAGGCCTCAAACAGGCTGTCAACGCAAAAAAACGGTGGATTACATGAGTCCAGTACACTGCCTACAAGCTCGATACCATGCCCGTATGCATTACTTTTAACAACAGGGGCAACCTTTAGGGGAGCAGCCATTTGGGATAAAAAATTATAATTACGCTTGAGCGCTCCCTGGCTTATTTCGATTTCGTTCTAGGGATAATAACTTTTTCCAAGTAATTTTTTAATATTATTTATCATTGAATGAATATTCAATTATCTTATCTAACAACTTAGGATAATCGATGCCGGCAGCAAGTGCCGCTTTAGGGAGTAAAGAGAGCGGCGTTAATCCTGGAATTGTTTGCATCTCTAGAACAAATACTTGGTTGTTTTTAATAATCATATCTACTCTTCCTAAGCTTCTGCATCCTAAAACTTTATAAGCAGCAACGGCTGCTTGTTGAACTTTTTTTGTTAATTTATCATTTATTCTTGCCGGGCATATTTCTTGAACTCTTTTTGGGTCGTATTTTGATTTAAAATCAAAATATTCGTATCTGGGCACTATTTCAACTAAGGGCAGGACCATTGGACTATTATTGCCTAGTATTGCGCAGGTTACTTCGACTCCTGCTATGAATTCTTCGACCAATATTTTATCCGAATAAGAAAACGCATTTTTAAATGCTTTTTCTAGGCCTTTTGAGTTAGTTACTTTTGAAGTTCCAATCGATGACCCTTGATTAAAAGGTTTTACGAATAAGGGGTACTCCAATTTTTTTGGTATTGGTTGGCCTTTTGTGAGATGAAAACCCTTTGGCACGGTCAATCTTACTTGAGTAAATAATTGTTTCGAGTATATTTTGTTTATTGCAAGAGATGAGGCTAGAATGCCTGAACCTGTGTACTTTAGCCCTATTAACTCAAGTAAACCCTGAATGGTACCATCCTCACCAAATGGGCCATGCATGGCGATAAACACAATATCTATTTTGAGACCGTGGAGTAGGGCGTAGTAATCTGAGGTTCTTTTATTTTTGTATTTCCAAATTATGCCATCTTTTTCAATTTTGACCGGGAAAACATTGTATTTTTTTTTATTTAGGTTTTTTACAACTTCTGTGCCTGAGATAACGGATATGGCGCGCTCCTGCGATTGCCCGCCAAAAAGTACTGCTACGTTTAACTTGTTCACTTGTTATGCTTTAGTTCACTCTTTGAATCTTTGCGCCAAGTGTAGACAGCCTCTCGACTATATTTTCGTAACCGCGTTCTATTAGCTCTGCTTTGTCTATTTCGCTTTTGCCATCGGCGGCAAGCGCTGCAATTACCAATGCAATGCCTGCCCTGATATCCGGAGTGTCCAGTCTTTGTCCATGGAGACTACTTGGGCCGTAAACAAAAACTCTATGTGGGTCAGCAATTACAACTTTTGCGCCCATAGAAAGCAGCTTGTCCACGAAAAACATGCGGGACTCGTACATCCAATCGTGAAGAATAGTAACACCTTCCGCCTGTGTTGCAAGAACTATCATGGGGGCCATTAGGTCTGTTGGAAAACCGGGCCAGACATCTGTTACTACTTTTTCTACAGCTCTGAGCTTAGTTGCGGAAACGGTAAGAGTGTTCTTGTCCATTTTGCAATCGACACCAAATTTCTTGAGTGTTAAAAGAATCATTTCCAAGTCTTCCCCAATAACCGGACTCATTTCTAATTTGCTTTTAGTGACTGCTGCAAGGATTGCAAAAGTTCCTGCTTCTATGTGGTCCGGTCTAATAAAATGCGTTGTGGCATAAAAAGTCTTAACTCCAGTTATTTTTAAGACGTTGCTACCAACTCCTTCGATTTTTGCACCCATTTTAATTAAAAATTCGCAGAGGTCAACAATATGCGGCTCCGATGCGGCTCTTTTGATAACAGTTTCCCCGTCGGCCACTGAAGCTGCAATAATAGCGTTTTCTGTAGCAGTAACGGACGCTTCTTCTAAAAATATTTCCGCACCTCTTAAGGCGCTTGCCGTTACCTCAAAATAGTCTTCTTCTTTCTTTATTTTGGCACCTAATGCCTCAAGCGCCTGAAAGTGTGTATCCAATGGACGTCTACCAATAATATCTCCGCCGGGATAACCCATTTTAATGTGACCGAGTTTTGCAACCATGGGCGCAATTAAAACAACAGAGGCGCGCAACTTTTCTGCAAGTTCCCTTGGCAAATCGGATTTTTTTAATTTGGATGGGTTAATGCTAATTTTTGAGTTACCAAGATTTATTATTTCTACACCGCACTGGGCCAGCAAGTCTGCCATTACGGCTACATCGGAAATATTGGGCACATTTTCAAGAACACTAATTTGGTCTGTTAGCAGGGCTGCTGCCATGATTGGCAGGACAGAATTCTTATTACCGGCAATTTCTATTTTGCCGGACAATTTTGCGTGACCTTTGACAATGAATTTAGCCATTATTAGTTAAAGTTACCTATTAAGAATATTTCTTCTTTAAGTTCGAGCCCCAAATCGCTTTTAGCTTTATCTTTAATTAAGTTTATCAGATCGTAGACATTCTTTGCCGAAGCTTCTTTGGTATTAAGGATATAATTAGCATGACGCGTCGATATTTCTGCACCACCGATTCTTTTTCCTTTTAGACCAAGTCTTTCGATTATGTGGCCTGTTGAAGTTGTGTAATTTGGAGTATCCAGCCTTTGGGCATCTTGGGGTGAAATGTTTTGGAATATGCATCCTGAGCAAGCCACACCAACAGGTTGTTCTTCGTTCCTTCTTTTTACGTCGTTTGTTGCCTTTTGCCAAAGATTATCTTTGTCCTTTGACGACTGGACACCAAAAGTGGCATCAACTACTATTTCTTCTGTTTCCTGAATTCTGGAGTAGTCGTAAGCAAATTTGAAGTAGTCGTTGTCAACTTTTTTAACCTGGGCACTTTTCGGGTCAAAAAGAGTTGCACTTACAAGTGCGTTGCCGATAAACTCCCCTTTTTCTACTTCGTAGTGGGAATTAATTTTTATACCGCCGCCAACGGTACCCGGAACGGACAGTAAAAATTCTAAACCTTCTAACCCCTGGTCGATGGTGAAGCGTGCAATTCTATTCATGAGAGTGCCAGATGCTGCCCAGATAAGTGCTTTATTTATACCGGTTCCACCTTTACCTAGTGAGCCCTTGATACCAACAAGTTTCACGCCATCTGTTCTGTTTCTTATAACCAGGCCTCCAAACCCATCGTCGGACACTAACACATTCGCCCCTGCTCCAAGTACAATAAACGGTATTTTGTGATCTGTTGCAGTACGAAGAGCAAGAAGAAGGTCATCGATGTTTTTTGCTTCAAAAAATAATTTGGCCGGGCCGCCAATTTTAAAATAAGTGTGTTTTGACAACAATTCGTTTTCGTAGACCCGCAGTGGACCAAGTATTTCTTTGAACTTTTCGTATTTATCCATTTTTAACAAGATCGTATATTTTATAGATGTCGCCTGCGCCCATGGAACAAACTAAATCATAGTCTTTTAGTTGTCTGCCGATAATGGCAGCTGTATTTTGAATTGTACCCGTATATGTGGCTTTATTACCAACAAGTTTCACCAGATTTTTTGATGTCTTGATAGAATCCCCTTTTTCTCTGGCCGCAAAAGTGTTGGTTATTAGTACTCGATCAACTTTTGTGTTCCTTAATGCCCGAATAAATTCTTTGAGGTATTTATTTACTCTACTATAGGTATGTGGTTCCAACACTAACAATGTTCTGTTTTTGCTAAATTTTTCTTTAATCGCATTAGCGGTTTTTAGGATTGTATAAGGTTGGACAGCGTAATCGTCGTAAAACGTGGTGTTTGCGATTTTGCCTTTAAATTCTAATCTTCTACCAAGACCGTTAAATGTCTGGACTGACTTTATGGCGCCTTTTAAGCCCAAATTTAGCGCTTTTGCTACGCTTAGCGCGGCATTTGCGTTTTCTTTTCTAAAGTTTCCAATTATTTTTAGGTTTCTAATGTTAAATTCTTCAATGAAGCGAATCTTTATATCTTTTCGTATTTTGTCTTTCAGTTTTTGGTAGCTTTTTGGATTTATTATCAAAAGGCCATTTTCGCGCGTATTATTTACAAAATTTGCATACGAGTTGTAAAGTGCGTTTTTTGTCTTAAAGTAGTCAGGATGATCCCAGGCTAAATTGAGTACAATTGCGATGTAGGGGTGATAATTTAAAAAATTATCATTGTATTCGTCTGCTTCACAGATAAAGTATTTAGATTTACCTACAATAAAGTTTGAGTTCCAATCCAGGACTTTTGCACCCAATTGGCATGTTGGGTCGAGTTTTGCATCTATTAGGATTTTGGATATCATCGCTGTGGTTGTAGACTTTCCATAACCACCGGCAACTGCCACAACGAATTTGTTTTCTTGAAGTATTTCTCCCATAAATTGCTGCCAACTAATAACGGGTATACCCGCTTTTTTTGCGGCGATGATTTCCGGATTTGCAAAATCCAGTTTTTCTACAGCCGGCGATAAAATTAGGCACGAAATTCCTTTGTCGTGAGACTGGTCATGATTTTTGAGTACTTTTATTTTTTTTCTATTAATGTAGGGTGAATTTGGTTCTACGTCGCAACCTGTCACTTCATTCCCAAGCTGGGAGGCAATACCCGCGCAAGCTGCAGCTCCGGCTCCAGAGATACCCATAAAATGAATGTGTTTGTTGAGTCTCAGGTTTGCTCTTATTAGTTCTGTTTGGGTATTAATTCCATGCCACTGGTCTTCGTCTTGGAGTAAGAAAGTTTCTACTTTTTCTTTCTTATTAAGTCCAAGCTCGATAAGGTCTGTGATATATAGCTCGCCTGTTGCACTTGATGGCGCAAGGAGACGGATATTTTTTTCTAAAAATCTTGTATTGAAAAAATATAACCCGTCGTTTACCTCCGTAATCTTTTTTTGGCTTTCTGATGCGTCCTTTTCTTCCACAATTGCGACCAGAGCCCCGTTTTTTCTTACTATTCTGCCTAAACCGTAGGGTGTAGTTTTTTTTACGGTAACAAATGTTATTGACGATGCCGACTCGCGATGCGCTTTAAAGACTGCCAGTATGGTTTGGGGTTTGTAAAAGGCAGTATCATCCCCGTATAAAATGGCTGTGCTGTGCGTTTTCACATTAAGGCTACCCAGGCCAATTAAAGCTGCATCTGCAGTTCCTTGCGGCTTTTCTTGGACTACGATAGAAACACCTTTTAGAATCGCTTTGAGCTCTTTGTAATTGTGCTTATTTGCAACAACTATAATTTGTGCTGGATTTGCTTTTTTGACCACCTCTACTGTTTTTTGAATCATGGGTTTATCGCCAATCGGGTGTAGGACTTTTGACCGAGCGGATTTCATTCGCCTGCCGACACCGCCGGCGAGAATTATTGCAGCAAAATTATTATTTTCCATTTTTTAGCTTCCTTTTAATTGCTTTTTCTACTTCTTTGTACTCGTCCCAGGGAATTTCTGTTTTGCCGACACAGATACTTTTTTCGTGTCCTTTACCAAAAAACACTACCACATCATTGTCTTTTACAGATTCGATCGCACAGTGGATTGCTTCTTTGCGGTCTAAAATGATTTTGTAGTCTTTCTCTTCTTTTTTGGAAAATTCGCTAAAACCTGAGGCTATTTCTAAGGCTATTTCTCCAGGATCTTCTCTTCTTGGATCTTCCGAGGTTATAACTGTAAAATCTGCGAGTTTTGCAGCGAGAGCACCCATTGTATGTCTTTTTGATTTGTCTCTTTGGCCAGCTGCCCCAAACATGGCTGTTATTTTTGATTTGGGATATTGTTTTTTGAGCGAAGTAAGGGCTTCTTTGAGTGCGTTTGGAGTATGGGCAAAATCGATAATCGCAGTGAAGTTTTGGCCCAAATCTACGCTTTCCATTCTGCCCTTTATGCCGCTAAAGGTGGTAAGTGATTTTAGGATGACTGATTTTTTTATGTCCAGTGTTTGTGCTACCGCTGATGCTGCAAGAGCATTTGCAAGGTTGTATGTGCCTATTACCTGTAGATTGATCGGGAAATTTTTTGGGCTTATGTCGGCCGAGTGCATTTGCGAATACGTGATTATTTTACCCCGAGCTGCTTTTTTAAAAACATCAAAATAGGTGTCGTCTCTGTTAAGTATAGAAGTTTGACAATTTTTAAACAGTTTTAGTTTGGCAAGAGAATAATTTTCGATGTTCTTATGATAGTCCAGATGCTCGCTGGAGATATTGGTTATAACAGCCGTGTGAATCTTGATAAAAGCCAGTCTGTTTTGGTCAAGGCCATGAGAAGTGGCTTCGAGCACAAAATAATCTGATTTTTCGTCTGTCGCTTTCTTTAATAAACCCTGAATCTGCCAAGGGTTTGGGGTAGATACGTGATAACCAGTGTCCTGTGATTTTGCACCGATTTGGGCACCAATCGAAGAAACCATCGAGACTTTTTTACCTGCAGCGGTGAATATATGGTGGATCATGTTGACGGTTGTCGTTTTGCCGTCTGTGCCTGTTACGGCAATTACGGTTAATTTTTTTGAGGGAAAACCAAAATAAATTGCAGAAATGAGCGCCTGCAAGTAGTGGTAAATGTTTTTAATCTTTTGCCACATGTGTAAATTATACCTTTTACTTTAAACTAGGCAGTTAGCATCTCGAATTGTGGCACTACCTGTGCCTGGTGATGGAGGCCGTTTGCCGTCTACCATTGATTGGTAGGTAATAACGGCTTGGTATATCTGGCCTGAAAGTTCGCCTATATCCTGATCGCCATTTAGCAGCGAGTCTGAAATAGTGATTCTTGGATGGGAAACATTTCCGCTTTTTACGAAAGCTGCAAATACAATGCTTTCTGAATCCTGGCTCGTGATTACGACTTTTAGCTCTTGGATAAGCTGATTAAAATAATCTGCCACATCTCTTGCTCTTGTGTCCTGACAACCTATTAATAAATTGAAGGCCGGGCTTAGTTTCTCCAGAGCTTTCCGCTTAAAATCCTCATTTTTTTCTATAAAAGGCACGGCACTTTTCCCTGCCAAACTAGGATAAACGGGCAAGTTTTTACCGTTAATATTTGTCGTACCTGATATTGGGGTTCTTTCCGAGTTTTGGGCGGCATTACCACCACAGGCACCTGAGGCAATTATGCCCGTCGCGGCAAGTGTTGAAAAGACTATTTCTTTTATCATCTCAAAAGAAAATCCCGCATTGCGGAATTGAGGCAATTTTAGCATATTTTTACACTTATTACAAATTCTATAGGCTTTATTTGTCTAAAAATTTGAGTTATAATAGGCACAATTGAAATACCACGTGCCAAAACAAAAGAAGACAAGCGTTTTCCTTTGTTTGCAGTATATTTACCTCCACCAAGCTATTATTTAAAACCCGCTCAAAAGATGTGGAGAAGAGGCCGTTATGGTTTGTGGATAGGGCCAAATCATGACGGATTGCAAGATCCGCATGACCCTTTGCAAACTGCGCAGCGAGATGCAGCAAAAAGCATTATTGCCAGATTGATGATAAGCCAGGATGCGAAGAATTTTTTACAAAGACCAGCCAACGATAGGCAAAGGCAAGTATACGAATGGATCAGTTGTGATAACAACCAGAGGCTTCGTGCAAGAGAGGAACATTTGGTACAGATGGTAGACGGTTTAATTGGCCGCAAGCATCCACTTGGCCGATAGGATGTTAAACGCGGTTGTTGATATGTCTCGTGACTTTGTAGCAGGGTGTTTAGCGGCTGACCCGGACAAATTAAAAAGGATAAATACGGAGCTAGGAAGTAACTTGGATCAAATAAGGCGAATTAACTTTGAAATCATGGTTCACGGCGCACCGGAGGCAACAGAAGTGGTCGAAGGGGTGTCTGCAGAGGGGTAAAATCGACTTATGAGTGCCTGGCACTTAGGAGTACCTGACTGCCAAGTTACTTATTTTTGTACTTGTTTAATTTTCTTCGCTTTTAGTTTGTTGGCTGTTGCCAGATAGCCTCGAAAGTCTTCCAGGGTTATTTTGTTTTTGGAAAGATAAAAAAGATAGGCAATTTCCAAGAGGCCTAAAGTGTTTACTAAAATGATAGCTACAAACCATAACTTATCCTCATTTCTGGCAGCATGATAAAGAGCAGAGCCTTTCCAGATTATTGACCAGGCAAAAATAACGAAAAATATTATCTGCACTAAATATGTTTGACTAGTCGCTGGTGAAAGGAATGTACTTATTATGAAATTATCCATTTTAGTATACACAGTATATCATTTACCCTCCGGTGATATACCCCAATATCCAAATAAGTCTTTCGCAATGGAAAAAAAAGTCGGTGCTGCAGTTTCGGACCCGAAAACAGATGACGACGGTTCACGAAAGCGCACAAGCATCACAAACTTGGGTTTATTGGCCGGCGCAAAGCCAATAAAGCTGGCGATAGTTTTGTTTGGGTCGTAATGGCCCGCAACAGGTATTTGAGCCGTTCCTGTTTTACCGGCTATTCTGTAACCCTTAGGCACAAAGGCCTTTGCTTCTCCCTGATCGACAGCGTTGACCATCATTTCTGTTAATTGAGCTGCCGTTTTTGGCGAAATAACACGGTGTTTTCCACCGGGTTTTACTATCTCCTGAGTACCTTGTGATTTTATTTTTTGAACTATTTTGGGTGTTACTGCAACCCCGTTGTTGGCAATAGCCTGCACCGCCTGAACCATTTGAATCGGGGTAACTGCAAGTCCCTGCCCAAAAGAAGCCGTTGCCAGATCAATAGGCTTCCAATCATCTTTTTGTCTAATAAAACCTGATGCTTCTTCCTGCAAGTCTAAACCGGTCGTTTTTCCAAATCCAAATTTATCAATATAGTCATAGAATCTATCAACGCCGAGCTTTTCGGAAACAAAAGTCATACCGATATTGTCAGAATGTTGTATAACTTCTGTCATAGTTGAATTTGGATAGTATTTATTATTCCAAGTTGATATCTCATAACCTCCAATCTTTCTTGGACCCTGGCAAACATCACAAACTGTATTTGGGGTAACAAGTGACAGATCCAGAGCCGCAGCCATGGTTACAAGCTTAAAAGTTGAACCGGGCTCGTACGTATCTGCTACCGACGGATTTTTGAAATAATCTTCGGAAAATTCCCCAAAGATTGAAGGATTATAGGTCGGATATGAAGCCATTGCAATTATATTGCCACTTGACGGGTCGGCAACAATTACAGTGCCTTCTTTGGCGCCGTATTTGTCCACCGCTTGTCTTAGCTTCTCCTCAACAATGAACTGAGCTGCCCTATCGATTGAAAGGTATAGCGAGCTTCCTTTTTTGGGCTCGAGAGGCCTATATTTGCCGACAAGTATAGGGAATCCAAAGGGGTCTTTGACCTGGCCTATTCGACCGTTTTTCCCTTTTAGCTGGTTATTGTAGTACCCTTCCAGGCCAAAATAGCCTGTATCGTCTCCATCTTCGTTTGATCCTACAAACCCCAAAAGATGCGCCGACATCGAGGCTTCCGGGTAAAATCGCTTGGAGTCCTGGTCAAAACCCAGCCCTTTTATATTAAATTCATCAATTTTCTTCTTTGTAAGCAGGCTCACTTTCCTGGCAAGCTGTACCCAGAATAATTTTTTATTGGATATTTTTTGTGCGATTTCATTCTCTTTATTTTCTGTCTCAGTATCTTTTTGTTTCTGCTCGTCTTCAGTTAATTTTGCTTCACTTGTAGAATATTTTTCCGAGATTAAAAAGGGTGCAACAGTTTTTGCTACCTTTCGGGGATCTTGGGAAATTTCGTTGGGTTTTGCATATAAAATAAACGCTTCCTGATTTGCCACAAGCGGAAAATCGTCTGAGGTGTAAATCTCACCGCGTGCCGCGGGTAATTTGATTTCCTGCGAGAAGGAATCCGAACTTGAGGATACACTCGAAATGAATTGCCAGTAGAAGAGTCTGGCAAGAATACAGAAGGCTAAAAAATAAATACTTACTTGAAAAATTCTAATTCTGTCCATTTCTCAAGTTTATCAGAAGGAGGTATCTAAGAGTAATTTATTACAAGATAGTTATCTTGAGCGGTTTTTTAAACCCCAGTTGTTCAGATTTCTTTACAAGGTTGGTAAGAGATGACTGGCTGGCAATATCGGCCCGCAGCGTCATATTCTCTCTATCCAACCTCTTTATCTCTTCCTGGACTTCGGATAGCTTTTGGCCGCCTGTTGCCAAGCTATTTGCAAAAACGAGTTGAGTAAAAAACAAGCTTGTAATAACAAGGCCGGCCAAAAAAATAATTTTTAGTTTTATTTCTCCGGAAAACAAAGCGAATATCTTTTGCTTGCTTTGCCTGTTTTTAATTTTATAATCTGATATCATGTTTGTTTGTTGGCTACTAGAGCTTAGACACTCAATCTTTAATTAATTATCTTTACGGCCGCTCGCATCTTTGCACTTCTAGATCTCGGGTTTTTCTGCACCTCCTCCGCACCCGGGCCGATTGGTAATCTGCTTAATGGTTTTAAGCAGTTACTTTCCTTGAGGAATCGTTTGACTATTGCATCCTCAAGAGAATGAAAGCTTATTATTACCAACCGGCCATTTGTTTCCAGTAATGGTTCAGTCTGCGCGAGCGCTTCTTCCAAATTTAATAGTTCGCTGTTTATTACAATTCTCAGCGCCTGAAAAACCTTCGTTGCCGGATGCAACTTGGTCCTCATTCTTTTTTTCCGGTACACCTCGCTTACAATATTTGCCAGATCCAGCGTAGTTATGAATGGTCTTATCTGACGGGCGCTACAAATAGCGTCAGCAATTGCCAAACTAAACTTCTCCTGACCATAAGTTTGAAAGATTTCATTTAACCTCCTTTTTTCAAAATTATTAATAATATCTGTTGCCTTTATGTTTGAATCAGCGTCCATTCGCATATCCAAAGGCCCCTCTTTTTGAAAGCTAAATCCCCTTTTTGGATCATCTAGCTGATGCGATGAGACACCAAGGTCGAACAGGATTCCGCTTACTTTTTCGAAATCGTATTTCTGCGCAAGTTCCGAAATACGCGAAAAATTATCTTTTACTACAACTACCCCCTTAAAGTTCTTTTTCCTTAAAACCTCTGCCGCCTCCTGGTCCCTATCGATTGCTAATACAATTCCCCCTCTTTTGACCATTTCTTCCGTGTGTCCTCCGCCTCCTGCTGTTGCGTCTATATACTTCTTACCAGGTACAACATTCAGTAAATCTATTGCCTCATCTTTTAGTACACTATCGTGAAACCGACTCATGTTTGCCCCTTTTCAATCCCTGACAGTTGTTCTTTCCAATTCTTTTCGTCCCAAATCTCAAAATGGTCGCCAGCACCAATTACTATTGGCTTTTTAATATCCGCGTATTCCAAGTAATTAACAGGAATAACAAACCTACCTTGATCATCGAATTTGATAGCGGCTGCGCTTGAAAAAATAAAGCGCCGTATATCTCGTCGATATCTTTCGGTAAGAGGCAAATCAAGCTGTTTTTTAGCTTCTTCTTCCCATGCCCTGACATCAAAGCCAAAGATGCATTTTTCGAAGCCGAAAGACAGAATAACTTCACTTGTCGCAAGATAGTCACGTATTTTTTTTGGTAAAGCGATCCTTCTAGTATTTAGATCAAACGAAGGTATGTAGCTGCCCAGAAACATTTAACCCTTACAACCTTAACTTTTACCCCCGGACAGCCTAATTTTCAGGAGTTATTGATGGTTTGGTTTTCACCATTTATCACCATCTATTACCATTTTTCACCATTTTTGAATTCGTGTCAAGGGGGAAATACTTATATTTCGGTAGGTCTTAGAAGGTAATCTTAAAAATTAACAATGAAAGAGCGACCAGGAGCGTAAAAGCGGCCGCAATTAGCATTAGAATCTTTTTGAGCGTCATCCGAAGTGTGTTTGTACTTGCGTGTATGTTGGAAGAGATTTTGAGGGAGTAACTTTCGCGTAAGGAGTTTTTTTGAATTCGCTGTCGTATGGCCTCATATCAAACGGATTATTGTAATCCAGGCAACCTGTGCAGTGGGTTTTTTGCAGCTTGTCTTTTGTAAGACCAAGTGAGAGCGCCAAGCCTTCCATAGAGAGGTAGTGGACAGATTCAACTTTAAGAATCTTCTTAATCTCGTCCTCTGTTAGAACGCTGTAGTTTCCGTCTTTATCTTTGGTGACCGCTCCAAGTTCGTCTCGGGAGCCGATATTAACCCCTAAAAAGCAAGGGTTTATAAACTTTGGCGCTAAAAAACGGCAGTGAATTTCACGAACGCCAATTTTAAGCAAATGCTCAACCAAGATTTTATAAGTGTTTAGACGTACCGCGGTGTCGTCTATCAGGTAGATAGATTTACCTATAATTGCCGGCGAGACGAAGAATTTCTTTTCTATATGTTTTGTTCTTAAATATGGATCGTCTTCGATAAAAGTTCTTTTTGCATAATCGTATCGCTCTTTTACTAAACCTCTAAAGTATTTAAATTTGGTTATAACGGGCAGTTCTGCTTTTAACGCCTGGTAAAAGGCGAAGGCTCCAGGCCTTGCGGTATCTGGTACCGCAACTACGTAGTCTATTTTTTCTAGGGTTTCTTTTTTAATCTTGCCAGATTTGTATAAGGCAATTTCTTGTTTTGCTAGCTGTTCTCCGAGGCTGTCCCTATTTTGGCCAATAACACCATCCCAGGACGAAGTTTCGTGAGAAAAATATAGCTTTTCAAAAACACAAAAACTTTGCTTTTGAGGTTTTGCCCAGTCGGAGATTGAGACACCGTCTTTATCTGCGACCAACAATTTTCCTGCTTCCAGTTTTTGACTGTGCCTAACATTGATTCTGTCCAGAGCGCAGGTTTCGGAAGCGACAAATATGTGGCCATTGTCCTGGCTCCAGACCAGCGGACGAATTCCCCATGGGTCGCGAAGCGCAAGAAGCTTGTCGTCGTTTGTGACCATAATAAGCGAATAAGCTCCTTTTACATCTGCAAGAGCCGCTGAAATTTTTTGTTTCCATGTTGCACCAGGTGATGTAACGATGAGCCAAGCCAGAATTTCCGAGTCTGAATCCGATTCTGTTTTAATATTATATTTAAGAAGCTTCCTCCTGTGTTTTTTAACGTCAACTGTGCTGCCGTTGTGGCCAAGAGCAATTTCCCAGCCGCCATAAGAAGCATAAAACGGCTGTGCGTCACAATTTTGGCGGCTTGAGCCTTCTGTTGGATATCTAAGATGGGCAATGGCAATTTCTCCGCGCAGTGAATGGTCTTCTACGACTTCAACCGAGTTGAAAATTTCGTTGAATGCTTTGGCTTTTTTATAAACTTTTAGGAGCTTGCCTTTACCTTTTACGGCAACTCCCCCGCCGTTTTGGCCTCTGTGCTGGAGAGCTTTGCCCATCTCTACAGCAATATTTGTGGCATTAAGACCGCTTTTTACAACAGCGCCTGCTAAGCCGCAATGATCGTAAGGTTTATCCGGAAATTCTAGACCATCAGGTTCTTGCACAAGGGGATTTCCTTCTTATAAGTATGGCGTTTTGCGTTTGTTTAGTCAAGGAACCTATAGTTGACAGCTAAAATTAAAAGATGGTACTATTCGCCAACTATGACTAGCCACGAAGACAACCCCACAGGATCAGCCGAAAAATCTGGTTTCCGTACCGGTGCCGTAAACTTGGGTAAGAAATACTGGCGATGGCTGGTGTTTCCTACCGCCACGGTCGGTGCGCTTGCTTATGCGACATATTTAGGACGTAATACTATTGATTTTGCGGTTGATACTGTCGACGGTGAAGAAACTATAAGCGGCCTCGTAATAAATAGAGGTGCACAAGCGGGTATAGACCAGCGAACAAACCCTGTTATATGTGATCATACTGAGGCATGCCCAGTCGACAATACCAGCTTTATTCAGAATAAAAGATATTTTGTGATGATAGACAATTGCGAGCTTGTTTTAGCAGATGCGGATACTTCTGTACAGTCTTGTGGTACGAGTACTTATCAAACAGATGAGGATACATATAATAAGGCAGTTAAAGGCACTAAGATTGAAATTCCGGGTGGCTCTAAGTTGGTTGCCTTTTCTTCAGTAACTAAATAACTTTTATACAATCAGTTCTGTTTTAACTTCTGCAACTTTCACCCTTTTTTGTTTTGCTGTGTCGCGGTCACGGATGGTAACCGTGTCGTCTTCCAGTGTTTGGAAGTCGACGGTGATGCAGACGGGGGTACCAATTTCATCCTGGGCAAAATAGCGTTTGCCGATATTACCTCGGTCGTCCCAAGCAATAGGCAGTAAACTGTTCACAGTTAATAGTTCACTGTAGATATTTCTAGCCTTTTTGACAAGTTCGGGTTTATTGGCAAGAAGCGGGAAAACAGCAGCTTTGTACGGCGCCAGTTTTGGGTGAAGCTTTAGGACAATGCGCTTTTCTTCTTCATGGTAGGCGTCGATTAAGAAAAACAGTGTTGCACGGTCGACACCGCCGGAAGTTTCGATGATGTAGGGCAAGAATTTTTCATTCGCCTCCTGATCAAAATAAGTCATATCTACTCCGGAATATTCCTGGTGGCGGCGGACGTCCCAATCACCGCGGTGGTGGATGCCTTCAAATTCCTTCCAGCCAAAAGGCGAATTGTATTCAATGTCCCAAGCGTCCTGGGCGTAGTGTGCACGTTCATCTTCATCGTGCTGACGAAAACGGAGATTTGCTTTTGTCATGCCAAGCGACAAGTACCATTTCATTCTTTCTTGTTTCCAGTACTCGTACCATTTTTTGGATTCAGTTGGAGTGGGTTTGATGTAAAACTGCAGTTCCATTTGTTCAAATTCACGAGACCTAAATGTAAAGTTTCCGGGTGTTATTTCATTCCTAAAAGCTTTCCCTAGCTGGGCTATACCAAAAGGGATTCGTGTGCGGGATGAATCCAAGACATTTTTAAAGTTAACGTGGACTCCCTGGGTTATCTCCCCACGAAGGTAGACTTTTTGCTTGTTTTCTTCGACAACCCCGAGCTTTGCTTCAACTAGCAGATTAAACTGTTTGGGTTCGGTCCAATCTACTTTTTTGCCTTTATGTGTTTTTTCGTGATCCTCAACAACTTCCTGCTGGCCTGCGCGAATCCTGGTATGGCAAATTTTGCATTCGATTAGTGGATCTGCAAATGCTTCAACGTGCCCGGATGCCTCCCAGACTTTAGGGTTCATGAGTATCGCAGCGTCAAGCCCAACGACATCATCGCGATCGTAAACCATAGATTTCCAAAAGGCTTTTTTGATGTTGTTTTTGAGCTCGACACCTAGCGGGCCATAATCCCAAGTTCCGGCCAAGCCTCCGTAAATTTCAGACCCCGGATAAATAAAACCGCGTCTTTTGGCAAGAGAGACTATTTTGTCGAGACTCATTTTGAGGAGACTACCACAAAAGTGCTAAAAAATTCAATTTGGCTTGTGAGAGTGTCGCCTTCGCGAGTCGCATCTTGATTACCCCAGATTGAATCCTGGTGGTTGTAAACAAAAAGTTTTGGGTCTTGTTTGTCAGTTTTAATCGACAACGAGCCTTTTTTGGGGAATTTTGGTGCTGTTGAGAACACACCGTATACGGGTAACTGTACCTTATTTACATCAAACTCCCCTTTTGGCGGAATTCCGACAGTATCGGCAAGAATTGCATAATAATCTTTGGTAAATGGCGGTAATTTTATAACAAAATTCCCATCATCGCTTATGATTTCTTTTGTTGTCAGACCAACCTGGAGAAGTTGCCACTTGCTTTCTGATTGATATTCGATAGCTCCTTTAAAAAGGTGCAGTGTTAGTTTACCGTCGGTGATTCCCCTGTCCGGACTGGCAGCACCTTTTGAGGCAGTTCCAAGAAGAATGGATTTTTTATACTTTTCGTCTTTTGTGTTTATATCGGTGCCTGTTGCGCCTCGTTCTATTTTTTCATTTGGTATTTGTGGATTGTCCGCAAGATATGTTAGCTCATATTCTATATTTTCAAACTCCTGCATGTTTTCGATTGATATGATGATTTCGGATCCGTTGGCAGTTGGCGTTAGGGTAATAAACGGCCTTTTGGACATGTCCACGTCGGTAATTTGTTTGATCTCCGCGGGGGTGTCGTTCACCTTTATTTGTTTTTGCTGTTTTTGAAATATAAATAAGGAATAAATAACAACAAAAATTAATAGCAGGGAAACTGCGGCAATTATGTATAGATTTCTTTTAGATTGTGGCATTAATAAATTGCTTAATCGCTTTTTTCGATTTTTAGTGAGCGATTATAAACTTGTTGGTATACAGTTTTCTTTCGGTAACGTTTTCAATAATGCTATCAAGAAATGCCAGAAGTTTCAAATAATTTTCTTCATTAATATTTATGTTTTTAAGGTCTTCAAATTTGTCGCTTTCAAATTTTTCCAACAATAATTTTGACTGTGTATGTTTAAGGTTAACGGAAGAGAAAAAACCGAGCGCAGAGAGCAATTTTAGTTTAAAAACGGTTGATATAAGGTTGAAACTCTCGCCTTGCGCGAGTTTTTTTAAATACTCAATTAGAAGGAAGAAGACTTGTGAATTTTTTTGATTTTGAGCAGTAAGACAATTTACGAGCTCCAGCATGTGGTAGATACGATTGGTTTTTTCTTGGGTTGAGTCGTCGTGGCCAAATGATTTTTTAAGTTCCACCTCCGTTAGAATATCTAAACTTTTGCCATGTGCTACATATATTTTGCACCAACTTCCAAGCTCTACATGGCCAGACTTTCTTGAGGTTGGCTTTCTTACTCCTTTGGCAATACAGCTTATTTTTCCAAACTCTTTTGTGTAGATCGTTAAAATTCTGTCTGCTTCTCCTAAATTTCTACGAGACAAAATTATTCCTTCAGCTTTTTGATTCATGGCTCTTTACTTCAACTATACTAAATTTTGACGATTAGCTCTTTGTCTTGAGTTAGCGGGAAACTTTTTTGCTTTTTACCAAATGCATCTATTTCGTAACTGTGTCCAGGATTGCCTGGCTGTTTTTGGATAAGCAACTTGTACTCTTTACCTACCTTAACAGGAGAGGTGTACTCAAACTCCAATTTTGCTGTTTTTTCGGGTGCAATGGTTAAGAATCCTTCAAAGACTGTTTTGTCCAGCTCTTCACTTGAAGTAAGCAGAACTTCGATTCCGCTTGATTTAATCAATTTTGAACCCTTTGGTACATAAATACGGATCCAGTCCCTGTAAGTACCTGCAAGACACAGGCCGCCACTGCGCTCTAAGTTACAATTGTCCCCTTTTCTTGGATACTTGTATTCGATGGTGACCTTTTTATTTAACTGGTCGTTGTCTTTTTTAACTTGCATTTTTACCTTTTCCTCTATGTACAGGTTCGATTTGGCACCGCCAAAGTTTGTTTCATTAATGCTTAAATAGTCGCCGTTGTATTCGTAAATTCGGCCTGCAAAGTTGACTTTTTCGACAGCAGCTTGAGATTTGGTGTCCTTAAAGTAAAGTAGGATGTTTTTTTGCTGCAGGGAGGAGAGCATGGTACTGATTATGTCGGGCCATTTTGATTGTGGAGCTTCAAATGTTTTAGACATAATTTGCTGCATTAAAACTCCAATTATGCCTTTCCTGTCGTCTTTTTCATAAGAAACAGGTTCGTCTGCATATTTTTCCAACTCATAAATAATTTGGGGACAAGCACATGCGTCAACTTTGTCTGCCGTGAATTTTTGACCTAACGCTTCAATTGGACCCAAAACATCAATAAGGTTCAGCACAAATTGTGTATCTACAGCTATAATGCCGTCGTATTCTTTTTTGGCGCTGGAGCTTGCGTACAAGTTTTGAAAAAGATTCATCGATGAAACAAAATCCGGTGAAAGGTTAGAGTCTCTGATGTGCAGGGAGTTTACTTCGAGATATTTTCTAATCGGGTCCGGTGCCGATATTTGCTTTTTTAAGGTAGCATCAAGTTGATATATATCCTGTGACCCTTCCGATTGAATGCTTCCCTTATTGACTCTAAAAATTGCGTAGGCCGTAATAAAACCCCCGGTGGGCCGCAGTTCCTTATCGTTTTGGATTAAAATTAGATATTTTTTCTCCTTATTTTGACCCATTATTTCCGGAAGTACTTCAATTAGGGGGCGTGCTTCTGTAATGAATGTTTCTACTTCGTCTATAGCACTTTTGGCTCTATCAATTTTCTCGCCAGGTTTCTTTGGCAAAAAGTTTGGGTATCGCCATGATTGAATTTGGTCAACATTTTTTCTGACAACCGTTAAATCTTTTCCTACAGAATCCAATTGTGGAGTTACTTTTGACAAAGTTTCTACGACGCTTGACAACCTTTCCTGGGCGGTTCCCCCCAGGAACGTGCCCTTGCCTTTTAAGCCCAAAACGTCGGCATAGGGCGTAACGGCTTCTGCTAAGGTTTGCGTCGCCGAAAGACCTGCAACTGCCGCGCTTGCCCCTCTTTGGGCATCGGCTACGTACCAACCTAAAACAGGAATAACTCTTAAAGGCGTAAAGGCAATAAGAATGACTTTAGTTCTACTAAAATCTCCTTTTGCATTACCAATACTCTTTTTGATTCCGTCCAGATCTTGCGCTTTTGCCGCTTCAGCGACTTTCGCGGTTGATTTAACGGCTTGTCTTAGAGAAATACCGGCTACAACCGTTAAGACGCCATAAACAACTACAAGGAGCAACAAAAGAGAGGTTAGTCTTCTTTTCATATTTTTATTTACACTGCTCCAGTCCCAACAACCATAGAAAAAGGGGTTTTAATAAGAATCCAGGTATCATAAATTATTGAGCGCTTTTCTACGTATTTTGCGTCCATTACAACCCGCGAATCGAAGTTTATAAAAGACCTTCCGGAAACTTGCCATGGACCAGAAGCACCCGGTCTTGCCTTAAGTATAATTTTAACGTATTTTGAGGTTTGGGGATAGACTTTTTGTTGATGAATAAGTTCATCCTGCTGATAGGCTCTTGGTCCAACGAGTGACATGTCGCCGACAAGTACATTAATCAGTTGAGGTAATTCGTCAATTGAGAGCCTTCGTAGGATTTTGCCAATCGGGGTTATTCTGGGATCATTTTGCAGCTTAAAGCTATTTTCTTGATACTCTTTTTTCAATTTGACGTTAATGTCCAAATATTTTTGAGCGTGAACCAGCTTTCCGTCTATTTTGTACATATACATACTTCGAAACTTAAGCATTTTAAAAAGCTTGCCACCACGGCCTACCCTTTTTGGTGTATAAAAAATTGGACCACTGGAGGTAAGTTTTACAAGGGCCATAAACAGTAATATTACGGGTGAAAAAATCGCGAGAGCGATGGACGAACCAATAATGTCAATAAAGCGCTTAACCGTGTCGTAAAACATTTTGGGAATTATAGAAAATCTTCTTTATTCTCTTCTTTTAGTCTCTCAATAACTTTTTTAACGTCTTGCGTTTTGTCTTTGGGGCAAATTAGAAGAGCGTCTTCTGTATCAACTATTACTAACCCTTCAAGGCCAATTGCAGCTATGATTTTTTCCTTTTTATTGCTGTATACTAAGCAATCTTTAAGGTCTATGTCCATTACCAGGCCTTGAAAAATGTTGTCCTGAGGCTTTGCGGCCATTTCATCCTTTAATTCGTTCCAGGTCCCAACGTCACGCCAACCAAGGTCGGCAGAAACTACTACCTGATCAGCCGGCGTTAGGTGCGAGTATATTGCAAAATCTACGGAAGTTTTGGGTATTTTGGTGTACTCTTCCTTCAGAACTGCTTCTTGCTCAGGTGTGCCCCAGGCTTTTTGGATTTTAACTAGGGGACTCGCCCCCTCCTTGAAATATTTTTCATAAAAGTCCAGCATTTTTGCGGCCGACCAAACAGAATAACCAATGTGCCATAAATATTCCCAGCTCTCGGTAAAATTTTTTGCTTCCTCGTACTTGGGTTTTTCTATTTGGGTGATGTATTCAAAAATGGCCATACCGTTTTCACGCTTTAACATTTTGCCCACTTTTAAGTAGCCAAGAGCGACGCTTGGAAACGTTGGTCTAACACCGATTTTTACGAATTTCCCTGTTTCCTGCGCCGTTTTTGCGGCGAGCTCAATTGCCGCTATGAATTGCTTTTCGTTTCTAACAACATGATCGCTCCAGAGACTTACAACGCTTGGGTCATTAAACTTTTTATCTAAAACTGCTGCTGCTAAGCCGACCGCTGCTGCGGTGTCCCGCATTTCCGGCTCAATGATTATGTTCTCAAGGGGGATTTCCGGCGCAAGTTTTACGATCCAACCAACATTGTCCCGGGTTGTCACCGGAAAGATGTTGTGCATGGCAAATTTAGACGAAAGACGGTTTATCATCATTTCGAAGGTAGACTGATTTTCGATTAGGGGTTGGAACTGTTTAGGCAAAGCCTTGCGGCTCATGGGCCACATTCTGGTGCCTGTACCTCCACAAAAGAGGGCTATTTTGAGCGCGCTGGAATCAGAGGAACGCGAATTGCGCGACTTTATTTTAAGATCAGTGGTTTGGGATGGCATATTTGCTGACAGCACTAGTCAAATTATTCCTGAAGGTCGCTCTTGAGAATCTCAAGGCGCTCTTCCTACAGGCGGTACTTCCCCATTTTAACTTAGAATGCCTGTTAATTGCATCTTTTGCCGATTGAGGAGTTTGCTTATTAAAAAATAAGCCGGTTTTTCCGTCTACAACAATTTCTTTGGAACCGCCAAATCCATAAGCGATAATGCTAGTTCCACAAGCTTGAGCTTCGACCATGGCCATTCCAAAATCTTCCTCTTGAGTCACAATTAGGGCTTTTGCGTTTTGATAAAGACCCCTCAGTTCTTCGCGGGTAGCATTGTCTATAAATTCAATGCTATTTCCAGATAATTTTTTGAGCCGGTTGGTGTCTGGTCCCTTGCCGACAATTTTAAGGTTTACACCAAGCTGCTGACACGCTTCGATGGCAATATCAATCTTCTTCCATTTAACAAGCCTGGAAACAACCAAGTAATAACCCGACTTCTGAGATTTACGGCTATTTTGAAAAAAGTCAGTATCTACCGCGGGGTGCACAATTCCTGCCTCCCTGCCGTAAACATTTTTTATTTGGGCAGCGATGTTTTGCGAATTTGCTACATAAAAATCTGCTCGAGATGAAGCAGTCTTATCCCATCTTTTTAACCAATTAAAATAAGGCTTGAGAATAAACCTTAACGATTGTGGCAGGTACTCATTTGCTTGATCCTGATTGTAAAGAAATCGAGGGGCACTGTTTACATAGGAAATATGGATGGTGCTTGGTTTTGTGACAATTGACTTTGCAAAACGAGTGGTTGAGCTGATTACAAGGTCAAAGCCTGAAAAATCAAAGCTTTCGAAGGCCAGTGGATAAAGCGGCAGTAGAATTTTATAGAGTTTAGCTGCATATGGAATTTTTTGGATAAATGAAGTATGGATTCGATTTGGACTTATTGATCTTGGAATTTTTGACCAATTGACTAAAGATGTATAAATTGGTGCATTGGGATAAATCTTGGCAATTTCTGCAAATAACCTCTCCGCCCCGCCAATCTGGCAAAAGTCATCGTGAACAAGAGTAATCCTCATAGGGAAATTATAACTTAGCTCGGCTACTTAATTTGTCTTTGTAAAAATCGACTATTTTTGTTTTATGCTTTTATCAGAATTTTTCCTAGTGCCTGTAAATAACAGCAACAAAAATGTAAATAATAATGAGATGGCGCTTATATATGCTCCAAACTTATAGACGTTGTTTTTAAAATAGAATTTGATTTCGTGATCCCCTTTGGAAACAGAAACGGCTTTAAACGTATGGTTGGCGACCAGTAGTTGTGTTTCTTTGCCGTCTATGCTTACTCTCCAGCCTGGGTAATAATTATCGGTAAGGATTAGGATTTTGGGGTTTTGTGATTTGGTTCTTATTTCTATATTTGTAGGCCCATAATTAACAATTTGAACAACTGCTTCACCTTTTGTCGGATTAAAGTTGGGCGTTTGATTTTCTAAAATTACCGAATCCTTGTAATCAAAATTCTCTGCCCTCATCCGAATAAATATCGGCTTGAGCCCATCTAAGGTATCCTCCCCTTTTTTGTTTATGGCAAAATTCTCATAAGAAGATACCATGTATGCTCTTGGCAATACTTGCGGGTTTTCATACACTGCGAGGGCAGAATCACCTTGGTCTGCAAAAACTGTTTTAAAATTGTATTTTTCAAATTCCTCTTTGGCGCTTTTGTTGCCTAAAATGTATTTGATTCCGAGAATGTTTAATAACCTTAATTTAGAATTGTCACCTAGGGTTTGGTCAACGCTATACCTCATTCCTAGCTCTGCGACAGTCCTTTGTAAATTGGCCTCATTTGGTTCTCTAAAGTAGGATGTGAATTGAAGGTACGAATTTATGTTTGCTGGGTCGTAACCTTCTGGATAGTTAATTTTGTATGGCACAAATATGTTGTTTAGAAGTCTGTCTCCGGTCATTGTCCAACTTCTGTATAAGCCTTGGTTTGATTGGATATATTCTAGGGCCTTTATTTTTGGATAGAGAAATTTTTGCTCTGTGAAAGTGAAATATTTACTCGCAAAAAGGTAAACGTGTATTATGGCTAGGCCTATTATGAGGTAGGGCGCGAATTTTTTTAATCGGTCATTTTTTTGGGAGAAAATTAGCGCAAGAGATGTAATAAAAAACAATGTCATTGGTACAACCAAATTTCTTAAAGAGATAAGGGCGTTTGCTGATTTATCTGCATAATACAGAGCCTTGAATATTAGGGACATCGCGGGAGAAATGATAAAGAGTGAGTATAGAAAAGTCATAAAAATTATGACCGGTTTTATTGCCGCGCTTCTTTTTTTCATAAAAAACTCGAGTCCAAATGCACTAATGACTGCAAAGGAAAAAGTAGTTATAAAAAGTGCTCTATTGGGGATGGTGGACGACAGAAATGGAATTTGCAGGGAAAATTGAAGCCTAGAAAAATAAGAATTAATAGTTAGCAGCAAGGTAATAATAATTGTGATTAAATAGAAACTGATTAGCTTATTCTTATGATGCCAAATCGCATAAAGTGAAAAAATTAACGCTGCAATACCAAAGAAAAACACTCCTTCGTAATACGTTGCCCCTTTGCCACCAATTGAATTCATAGTTGCAGGATTTCCAAAGTAGTCGGGTGCAAAAAAAGTTATTAATTGAGATACAGGAAGCAAGAAATGATACAAATCTGTTGGTTTATAAGCGTTGCGGGCAGAAAGAATATAAAGCTGCATTGATGGAAGAAGTTGAATGGCGCTGATAGCAAAGGTGAGAAATACACTCCCGAAAAAAGCTGTTACCATTTTAAAACTCTTTGGCGCTCGATAAAAAAAATAAAGACCCGCCACTATGACCGTGTAAATATATGACTGAACGAAACCAGAGAAAATTTGAAGTGACTGCACAAGCGCAAGTATCAATATGTACTTAAACTTTTTAGATTCTGCAAATTTGTCCACAAAATATAAGACCAGGGGAAGCCAAATAATACTGTGAGGCAAAATTACAATTTCTTCGCCCCAAGTCAGCATGAGAGGGCTAAATCCAAATGTTAACCCGCCAAAAAAAGCCGCAAGGTTACTCAGTTTTAAATTTCTAATGTAAATGTATGTAAAAATGGCTCCTAAAAAGTATGGTGTGAAGCGGAGAAAGTTCCAGTAACTATACGTAGATAAAAATAGGGCAAAGACAGTTAGTGGATAAAACAAGGCGCTTTGAAAGTTAGCAAAATGAGGTGTACCTGCATAAATATAAGGGTTCCAATAAGGTACTTGAAAGGCTTTAAGCTGTGTTTGCGTGTAACTGATTTGAGGATAAAAAAACCTAAACTGATCCCAACTAGTTGCTTTGGAAGGTAATAATTGATCGAATACAGAATAACTGCTTATAAGAAGGTGTGTATTTAGGTTAATTTTACCTTTGAAAATTGGGAGAAAAATAATGACATTTAATGCTAAGTAAAACAGCAGAGGCCGAACAAATGGTCGATTTAAGATGTTACTAACTTGCGTCTTTGTTGCACTAGGAGGTTTAGGCACCTGGGAATTATATCGCACTAGCTATTTTCGTAAACTGCCAGGGTTTCTTCGGCCATTTTTTGCCAGGAATATTTTTTTACTTGGGCTAAGCCTTTTTTTACCAATTCGTCTTTTATTTTTGCCGAACTGAGCAGGGTGATAATTTTGTCGGCAATATCTGCTGGATCATTGGGGTCGAAATAAACGGCTGCGTCTTGATAAATTTCTTGAAGCGTTGGGATGTTGGACGCAAGAACGGGCACACCGGCTGCCATTGCGTTTAGCCCCGGAATCCCGAAACCCTCGGAAAGAGATGGGAATACATACGCTTGAGCCTTTTGAAAAAGTTTGCTTAGTTCACCTGTGTCTAAATAACCTTTAACTTCTACTGTTTTTTCCAAGTTACGGCTTTTTATTTCCTTTTGTAATCTCTGCCAAAAAATGTCTCTTGGACAAACCAGGATTAGTTTGGTGGTTGGTGGTTGGTGGTTGGTGGTGAGTATTCTAAAAGCATCGAGTAAGTTGTTGAGGTTTTTGTGCGGATATGCATTACCTACATATAGAAAAGATGGTTGATGGCTGATGGTTGATGGCTGATGGTTGAAATACTCTTCTTCTGCGGCTTCGTAAATTACTTTAATTTTTGATTCGTCTGTGCCGAACTTCGTCAGCAATTGCCCTTTTACAAATTCTGATGGGACAATTATTTTTTGTGATTTTTTTACGGCATTTCTAATTGTATATTTGTATGCCCCCCTTTTAAGTTTGTAAATAAGCGGGTTTTTGGTTGTAGCCGATTCCTGGGAAAAATCGTGATGAATAAGATCGTGAATGGTGACAATGAATTTTTTCCTGTAAAGAATTGGCACATTGAAGTGGGGGACATGCAAAAGATCTAAATTTTGCTCGTTGTAAATGCCTGCCATTTTTAATTGTTCTTCTAGGGAATACCAGCTGATGTCTGCCAGTGTTTTTTTAAAGTTCTTGTTTTGGAGTTTTAAGTGATCCCAGTTGGCTTGCTTTAAAAATATAGCATAGGAATTTTTGCTGTCGATCTTTTGTAAATTCTCGATTAACTTTTCTGTGTATTTACCGAGCCCGGTTCCTTGCGGACCGACAAATCTGGCATCTATGCCTATTCGCAGAAAAGCTTTGCTTTTTCGCAGAAAAACTCTGTTTATCCTCATTTTACTTTTGCGAGGCGAAATTTTTCCATAGCTTTAATACCAAGTAGGACCGGATATGTAATAAGTCTAGGGTAAATTTTTTGATAGTGTTTTTTGTAAAAAAGTTCCATCGCCCTTGTTGATTCCCTAAGCGTTTTTTGTTTTGACTTAAGCGTTGCAATACTTAGGTGTTTTGAATGGCTTTTGATGCCGGATGATGCGCCTTTATAATGAATTATTTTGGTGCGGGGTGTATAAAATATTTTTTCGCCGGCCATTTTAAATCTGTAACACAAATCCAGATCTTCTCCGTAAAAAAAGTAGTCTTCGTCAAAATAACCAATTTTTTCCAGGACTTTAGTCCTTATAAACATAAAGGCGCCTACACAAGCTTCTATTTCGTGTTCACTGTTTCTGTCTATATCTCCGTACCTGTAACTATCAAACAGTTTGGTGCCGGGAAATATTTTTGAAAGTTTCGAGAAGTGAGTGAAGGCTCTCCATGGTGTTGGGAATCTTCTCCTACAATCCGCATCCAGCTGTCCGTTGATCAACTGGACCCGGCATGTAGACATAGCAACGTTTGTATTTTCTTCCATATAGCTAAACATTGTTCCTAAAGTGTTTTTGTCTATCGTTGTATCGGGATTAAGAATTAGAATGTATTTACCGCGGGCTTTTTTAAGGGCAATATTGTTAGCTTTGGAAAAACCCAGGTTTTCCCGGTTTGCAATCAATTTGACCAATCTAAAATCTTTTTTGACCATTTGGGTGGTTTTGTCGTGAGAATTATTATCAACAACAAAAATTTCTATTTTAAGATTCTGTTTTGCTTCTTCAATGGAATTTAAACAATGGCTTAGCAACTGCCGGGTGTTATAAGAAACAATAATTACAGAGATATCCATTACTTCGCGCCAACCTCTCTATAAACTTTGTCCAGGCTATTTGATATTTTTTTCCAGTTGTAGTCTGTGGCTACCAACTCGTAAGCGTTTTGTGCCAGGGTTTTACTTTCTTCGTGATTTTTTAGCAAGCGAATGGTTTTTTCGGCTAAATCTTTGGCTGATTCCCCGATAAGTGCGTGTTTATTGTTAATTATGTTAATTCCTTCTGTTGCAAGAGGGGTGCCTACAATTGCAGTTTTAGTAGCCATTGCTTCCAGAATTTTATATTTTGTTCCCCTACCGTTTCTGATTGGTGCTAAAAGAACGTCACTTTTGCCATAGGCTGTTCTTATATCCCCAACACCCTCATCAATCGATATGTCACCAGATGCATAATTTTTAAGGTCGGGTGTTGGGTTTCTGCCAACTATCCAAAGTCTGGCATCAGTTATTTGGGATTTAATCAGCGGCCATATGTCTTTTACTAAAAATTGAGCCGCATCCCTGTTTGGCAACCATTTAAAGTTTCCTACAAATAAAATTGTTGGTTTATTTGTCTTTTGTTTTTTGATATTTGCAAAGTAGTGGATGTCTACTCCATTGGCAACGACATCGACTTTCAAACTAGAATCTATTCCTTCTATGAAATTTTTGTCGTCTTGGGACATGGCCGCTAACCTTTTTGCCCTGGTCCAGTAATGCTTCTCCCACCATTTAATTTTTGCCACATCGAATTTTAAAAATGGTTTTAAAAATGTAAACCAGGACGGTAGCCCCTCTACAAACCTTTGGTAAACAAGGTACTCTATTACCTGCTCTACCAAAAATATTGGTACGTTAGTTTGCGGGATATTCGGCATGACGTAAAATGTTTCTGCGTGAATCAGGTCAAAATTCTCTTTTTCCAGAAGGTTACTTATATCCCGCCTCAAGGACCTGCTTATATAAATTGACACTAAAAATGGGTATGGGGTAACCGCTGCCAGAATTATATTAAGCGGTGACCAGGCTTTTCTCCTTTGATAAACTAAAATATTTTCGCAAAACGGTTTTAAGTCTTTTAAGTATTGCTTCTCTTTCGGTTCTCTTATGAACGAGACCAGGGTAATTTTATGTTTAGAGGATAAGTTTTTTAATAAGTTATAAGTGCGTATTTGTCCGCCAGACACCAAAGGATAAGGTAAGTACGGGGTGATCATTAGGATCTTCATTACCGCTGTAAACACTCTTGTGTCATTTCTAAAATTGCATAGTCAGTCGTTTTTTCTAAAACTATGCAGTTTGCGATTATGTTTTTTATGCCAGCATCTTCTACATCTACCGTAACTAAATATTTTGTACCTTCTCCGACGAGTGTTGTTAGGGGCCTGTCTACAATTGGGTAACCATACCTGTTTGTGGCATATAAAAACGCTGAGTCGCCATTATAGGGAGCAACGACGGTTGCGTCTTTTGGCAGAAGTCTGTCGGCTGCTTCCCCTGCAGTAATTATTTGTGGCTTATTTATCCAGTAGTAACCCTGGACCTCATACCAGCCTAGCGCATACATTAAAAAAAGCAAAAACACTACAACAGTTAAAGACACATATTTATTTAAGAGTGATGATTTAAAATCGACTAACCAACGGGTGCCTATTGCCATAAAAATAGCTGCTATCGGGATTAAGGGAATTTGGTAGTAGTCGTGTCTTACATTGCCTGATGCAAAAATGGAAACATACAGAATACACGATGCAAATAGTGAATAATAAAAGAGTTTTTCGTTTCCAGGCTTTTTAATAACACCAATAGTTGCAAGAGCAAAACCACCAACCGTCAGGATTAATTTACCTAAGCGTTCTGCTAAAATCCAGCGGAAAAATGCCCCCTTAAAACGAATGTTTCCCTCGTTAATTAAAAAACGCCAGTTTGGAATTCCTGCCGGAAACTTTAGAATCCAAATTCTCCAGGCGAGTAGCGGTAAAACTGACAAAATGGCATAAATCCATAATTTATAGTTTTTGATGCCCTTTAATCCATATTTTTCTAAGGTCAAGTATGCAATTGGCAGCAAAAAGAAAACTGCTATTGGCCAAGACAGAAGAGCCAGGTTTGTAAAAATGACTGAAAGAAAGAGGAAAACGAAATTTTCTTTTTGAAGAAATTTTATAAAGAAATAGTAGAGCGCCAAAAGACTAAAAACCATGAATGGCCCGGGTAGAATTGTTGATGAGTAAAAAACATTGTATGGGATTGTTGCAAAGAAAAATGCCGCTAGGGCTGCTGTTTCCCATTGAGAAAAGTGCTTTACAACAAGATATAAAAATATTGTAGAGGCAATAGTGATAGCTACGGTTACCAACCGCGCGGACAATGTGGATACCCCTGTAACTAGCCAAACGGCGGCTACAATTGAGTTATAGATTGGAAATTCGACAAAACGATATCTATTTGGGTTATTTTGTCCATTGGCTTGGGCCGACATGTCATCAAACTTTGGTACGAAAGGCGTATAGCCCTCTTTAATGAAATTCCGGGCAACGGCTGCCGTATCTGCTTGTCTCCAAGAGTGCCAATCAGCAAGGGGCCTGTCTATTTTATAGAGTCTGAGAATAAGCGCCAAAAGTATAATTGCTGCAAATATAAGAAGCTCAATTTTCTTCACGTGCTTTTATTGTTGATTGAATATTTTACAGTTGCAAGAAGAATTGCGACTAATATCCAAAAAGTGTAAGCAACTTTTGATGCAACAAAAACATCTATATAAAAAGCGTTTACCAGAAGCCCGATTGTAGCTGCAAAAAGGCCGGCAACAACGGTTGCATGAAACAAGTCCTTTATCTTGCTAAAACCGGAGAAGGCTTGGTAGCAAACTACGGCGATAATTCCGTAAAAGGACAGGAAACCGAGCATGCCGGTTTCTCCAAGTGTGCGAAGAAAATCGTTATCGGTTGATTCTGCTTCTGTAAAATCTTCAATATTAGCTTTTGTTAATGTCGAGTAGCCTGAGCCTAGGAGGGGATTTCTGGTAAAACCCTGTATCGCCTTTGGCCAGGTGTAGTCTAGCCTAATACTAGTTGAAAGGTCATACTGAATGGCGTTTTGGGAGTAAATCCTTGGCTTTGCAGCGAGGGTGGAAGGTAAACCTTCATCATTACCATATTCCGGGACATCCGTATAAACGTCAGCAGGTTTTTGCTCCTGCCCCGGTTTTTGGGCACTTGGGGGTATATCTGATTTTGAGCCAACATCTAAAAAGGCGGTGCCGGCCCCACTTGGTGCATCTTTTAAAGGTTTAAAGGCAACAGCAATTAAGCTATCCATTTTTAATAAGTGCGCGAACCTCTCGGAAAGTTGACCGAAAGACAACATTATTGTCATTGAGATTAGTATGACTGCAAACCACCTGGAGAGTGCCCAAAACCACCCTTTTTTAAGAATTAGAACCCCAAATACTACGGTTATTGAAACTAAATAAGCAAGAAACGATGTCCTTGATACTGTCAGTATGAGTAGCCAAAAACCAAACATGGAAACGATAAAAAATAACAATTTCTGCCACCATTTTTTAACAACAAGGGCAAGAGGAATAAATAATGTGAGAACAATCATTAAATATGCTGCAAGGTCATAATGGCCACCAAACGTGGAAAGTACACGCCCGTGGTCGCTTAAATAGAGCGCAATACCCTTGGAAAATTCCCGGTTCATTGTAGAGTAAACCGGAAATCTGTAATATTTTTGACCGAAACCATAAATGGACACGAGCAACAACACGATGGCTGCCAGATAAACATATTTTTTAATTTGCACAAGTGACTTAATTGATGAGAAAAATACGAAAAACACGGAAAAATATTCGATTCTTCTTGCCCAGTGAAGAAAGATTTTTTCTATATGGATTGCCTGAAATGGTACAGTTTTAGTTATGAATATTGCAGAAAGGGATGAAATAAAGCCAATAATTATGTAAATTATAATTGGGACAAGGAGTGGATTATCTTTTAAGGTAACCTTTTTGCGAACAACCCATATTGCCCAAACCAAAAAAGTAAAACCTACCAAAAAATCGTCCAAACGGATTCTTACAATGTAACCCGGTAAAATATCCGCGAGGGGAATTTTAGGGTAAAGAGGAATAATTATAAGAAGGGCAAAGGCTAGATACTCTAAAATATGATCATCCAGCCACTTTAAAAGCTTCTTCATAAACTTTGGCAAGCTCTTTTCTCCCCAAAATAGAGAAGATAAAAATTCTTGCCAGTGCTCCTATTTTAAGGAAGACTAGCAGTAATTGCAAAGAAATAACTCCCCTGTGCTTTTTGTAAAAGTAAATGAGACCTATGTATTCTCCCAAGAAAGCATTTTTGGCAATTTTACCGCTGGATCCCCTGCCAATGTGAATGATCTTGGTTTTCGGTGAAAAATAATTGGAAAAGCCTGAAACTTTAATGCGATAGCACCACTCGACATCCTCACCATACATAAAGATTTTTTCGTCAAGTAAACCTGCTTTTTTTATGACAGTTTTTGGAATTAAGATTGCGGCGCCACTTGCCCAATCTATTTCCTGGGAATTTTTGTAAAAAGCATCATGATCAACATGAAATGGTTTTAAGAGATAGCCAAAAGGCAGATCATCTATAAAAGTCATCCATAAAAATACCCGCCATAAGTTGGGAGAAAATCCGACAGATTGTTGAATACTTTTGTCTTCGTTAAGGAGCAGGGGGCACAGAACCCCTAAATTTTTGTTTGAATCGCCAATTTCCAGAAGTTTTTTAAGCGAATTTTCTATCAAATACGCGTCTGAGTTAAGGAGAAAAATATATTTTCCTTTTGCCTCTCTTATGCCTTGATTGTTAGCTGTTGCAAAACCTGCGTTGTTTTTGTTTTGGATTAATTTAACTTGGGGAAATTTTTGCCTTACCATTGTTTGGCTGCCATCTTCCGAAGCGTTGTCGACAACTATTACCTCAAACGAGATGCCTTTAGTAAATTTATAAATGGATTCAAGGCAATCCTGAAGAAGTTTTTTTGTATTCCAGTTGACAATAATTACGGTTACGTCCATTTTACTTCTTAATTTATGGATAGGTTTGTACCAAGAAAAACGCCAACCAGTATTAAAATACTAGCTAAAATTATTACCAAGGACAATCTCTCCCCAAAAAAAATTATTCCGTATACCAACGCAGACAGTGTAGTTGGATAAATAAAAGTGGAAGATATAAAGGCTGAGGTATTTTTTATAAGCCATTGACTCAAAATAAAAAATCCCACGGAAGAGATAACAGCGGCTGCGATAATTGAAAGAATTAAGTTTGGTTCAAACTTCAATAGCAAAAAATCTGTTTGTCCAGATGCAGGAATTAACAAGATGCCGGATAGTATTGTTGTCAGGAAAAAATCTACGAATATGATGCTAAGAGGGCTAAATTTGTCACTTACTTTTCTAGTAATTATTATATACAGTGACCATGAGATAAGGCCGCCCATGACCAAAAAGTTGCCGAGCGGGGTGCCCAAGGAGAATGTTTCTTGAGATCCAAGCGCACCAAGAAATAAAATAAGCATTCCGACTAAGGTGAGTAAAAGTCCTATTATTTGTATTTTTGTTAATTTTTCCCTTAAAAGGAAGTAGCCTAATCCTGCTACGATCAGCGACGTGGGGACATAGATGAGCTGACCGACGAACACATTAGTTCTTTGAATACCGTATGCAAAAAATATCCAGTTTAGAGCAAACAATAATCCTGCTGCTATTAATGTTTTTGAGTTTTTAATAGCTGTGGTCACTTCCTGCCTGTTTACAAAGGGCAGCACAATAATAAGTGAAACGAGTGCCCGAAAGAAAACGAGGGCAATTGGATTGATTTGGCTGCCACCAAATTTAATGAGCGCCGAGCCTGCTCCACCTAATACCAGTGCAAATAAAAAGATTGCTGGAATCATTGAAAAAGACGGGCGCGGCCAAGTTTGTAGTGCGGATCCTTGTTTTTTCTCTCCCCGATTTTTTTGGCGGGTACCCCACCAACTATTTCAAAGTCACCGACGTTTTCTACTACAACTGCGCCGGCTGCAACTATTGCTCCTCTACCTATTTTAACTCCAGGCAAAATCGTTACTCTTGGCCCTATAAACGCGTAGTCGCCAATTTCCACAGGCTCTTCTCGTGGATCGAATCCGCTGGAATGAACATCGTGTTCACTGTTGTAAATTAAAACTTGAGAGGCGATATCGACATGGTTTCCAATGATAAGCGGTGCACGGCCGTCTAGGAATGCGTGGTCGCCAACTATTGTGCCTTCGCCGATTTCTATGCCTGCGGGGTTATAAACACGCGACCACATATGGATAAACGAATCTTTTCCCATTTTCATTCCAGATATCACAAAGAAAAATCTGCGAATAAAGTGGAAGGGTACGTTATAAGCAAGACGATTGAGAATGTACAGCCAAAAATCCATTAAGATCCAATTAATGCGACTCGCCGCTTTTGCAGCGATTTCAGTTGAAGATAGGTCTTTGCCCATTCGGTCCTTCATACATTTAATATAAACAATGGCGGTTAACTTTACCAATTATTGTACTATGGGTTCAGTTTTTGGGCAAATTGCCACTTTACTATCGGTTTAGTGATTCCAGAACTTTGAGAGTTTCGGCGGCGCATTTTTCCCAGGAGAAGCGCTTTACGTTTTCGTAGCCCATTTTAACCAAATCTTGAGATAATTTTTCGCTTGAAAGAATTTTTTTAATTCCCTTTGCAATAGAATTGGAATCTGTAGGGTCTATTAATACTCCACTCTTGCCTACTACCTCAGGCAAGCTGGATGTGTTTGATACCACAGTCGGTACTCCGCAGGCTTGAGCCTCGATAACCGGAATGCCAAATCCTTCGTAGAGCGAAGGTAAAACATATAGTTTAGCTCCGGAAATTAAGGCTGGCAGTTCCTGCTGAGTAACATAGTCCGTAAAAATTACGTTTGCCTCGAGTTTTGATTCTCTAACTTTTTTAAAAATAGAGTCAAATAACCACCCTTTTTTACCTACAACAACCAGCTTAATACCCAGGTCTATTAATTTTAGGGCTTTTAAAAGGCTCTCAACGTTTTTGCGTGGCTGCAGCGTGCCCACGAAAATTATGTAGTCTCCTGTAATTGCGTATTTTTCTTTAACTTTTTTAATTTTTGCTGTTGGCTGTAGTTTGAAAAGCTCTTCGTTATACCCCATGTGTGTTATGGAGATTTTATTTGGATTTATATCGTAATTTTTGATTATGTCGTCTTTGGTAGAGGTTGAAATTGCAAAAATGTGCTTTGCGGCTTTAATTGAATATTTGGACCAGTTGATTAGCTGATAAAGATCGTCTTTGTTAAAAAGTTCTGGAAAATGCAGATACGAAAGATCAAAGATTGTTATAGCGTATGGAACTCGGGAAAAACGCGGGCCGTAATGACCAAGTGTAAAGAACAGGTCGATTTTTGACGAGAATGTGAGCTTAATAGGCAAGGCAAATTGTGTCCAAAGCCTTGTAGGCCCAAAGACCTGGTATTTATAATTTGACGTTTTGGTTGGCAAATCCGAGAGTGGTTTCTCTTTTAAATAAACAATAAAATCGTGGCTTTTATTTTTGGCAAATTGTGCCAGCATGGAGTAGGCGTATTGACCGGAGCCAACTCTGTTTTTGACGTTTGCTTCGTTTCCATCTAGACCTATTAACATAATTTAATTATATTCGTAAACTCATGTAATTTCTACGAAATTATAGCTTGACGGGAGATGTTTTCATCTGACAATGATTCTTGCTAACTCTTCGTAGACTTTTAAGGTTTCTTTTGCCGTTTTAGACCAGGAATACTGCCTTGCGCGATCTAGGCTTGCTCTGACCATTTTTTGACGGTCCTCGGTATCCAAATTAAGAATGATCTCAAGCGCTTTTTTCAGTTGTCCTTCGCTCCTGGGGTCAATGAGAATTGCTGCGTCTTTGGCAATTTCGACAAGTGACGAATTATTAGATGTGATAACCGGAGCCCCACAAGCCATGGCCTCCAACACGGGCAAACCAAAACCTTCATAAAGAGATGGGTAAACAAAAACAGCGCAACCGGCATAAAGAGATATTAATTCTTCTTCTTTTACGAAACCTGTCTGGATTACGTTTGGGACAACATCCAGCGCCGGACCCCACCCGTATTTTCCGGTTAAGACTAAATTAAGTTCTGGTTTTGCTTTATTAATCTTTTCAAAAGCATCCACAAGTTTTTGTATATTTTTCCGTGGTTCCTGCGTTGCTACTGAGAGAATATACGGTTTTTTTATTTTGAATTTAGATAAAACCTCGTTGATTTTTTCCTCTAGCTGGGGCTTAAATGCTGGCGATGCGGCATTGTTTATTACTCTTATTCTTTCATTTGGAATTTCTAAAAATTTAACAACATCTTCTTTTGTTGAATTTGATACAGCAATTATTAAATCGGATTCTTTTTTGACAAGTTTTAGACGTACCTCTTGGTTTTTGAGTATCCTCCTTGGCAGGGAAGATGGGAAAAGATAAGGAACCACATCGTGAATCGTGGTTATCTTCTTTGACTCATTCTGATTTATCGCCGGCTCAATCCAATCGGAGGTGTGTAAAATATCAAAATTGCCTATAACCTTTTCAAGCTTAATTAGGTGAATTTTGTTGAAAATAATTTCAAAAAAGCCAATTGGAAAAGGAAAAAATTTGAACTGGACATTCTCAAGAGCTGCAAATTTTTTTTTAAGCTTGTTTAGTCTAGGGAGCTGTCGAAGTGATGTTCCAAAGAGGAGATAATCGTTTTTATTGTCGACTTTGAGCAATGACTCGACTAAGTTCTCTGTGTAACGTGATACACCTGTTTGATAAACAATTTGAGATACATCGATTGCTATTTTCAATACGCGAATTTTATCACAAACACGCGTCGATAAGCCTTCGAAAAGTTGAAAAATTTTAAAATTGGGACTGCAAATAAATAACCTTTTAGGTAAAGGTAGTAAATATACTTGTTGTTGGTAATCCATGTTTTCATAAGCACATTTCTAACAAATAAATTTAGATTAGGGTATGACGTTACTGTTGCATTTTTGTTAAGGAGCCTTTTGGCGCGGTCGATGTAAACAAGCGTTTCATCTGCTTTGGGCAAGCCATTTTCTACGTGTTCAGTTAGAAATTTATTTTTACTTTTCATAAGTTTTTGCCAATACATGTTTAGTTGCCTATCCTGTTCTTCTGCGCCTTTTCCGCAAGGAACAACGATGATCGCCAATTTTTTTGTAACCCTCATCATTTCAAAAATCGCTTTTTCTCTGTCAGTAGGCAAAATGTGTTCCAAAACGTCAACAGATATTGACACATCGTAAGTATTTTTGCGAAAAGGCAATTTTGATCCACTTCCTTTGATTTTATTCAAATAGTCACTTTTTGGACCAGCGAAATCAATGTCAACTCCATCTATCCTCTTTTTAAAATAAGGGGTGATGCCCAAAGAGCCGGATCCAATTTCAAGTATTTTTGAATTTTGCAGTTTTGCTTTTTTAATTTCCGAAACAACAGGGGCGTAACGCAAAGCAGCTTCTGGATGCTGGCCCCAAAAATACTTATCGAAAAAATTTCTCAAATTTTTCTCAACGTTTAAATTCATAAAGATGATGCATATTTATTCATTTTACAAATTCGTAAACAAATCCAACTCCTTGGAAATTATCGGTTTTTGTATTGATAAAGTGCAGGTCGATAAGCGATTGAAAAGCAAAGCCCTGAGGGTCTGTTATTGGTGACAGGTACTGAAAGAGAAATACTTTGTTTTTGTTTTGGGTGTAACTAGTTATATTTTGAACGACATTCCCTTGGGTGGGATCAAAGCTTTCAAGGGCACCTCTTGCCTCGACAGCGCCATTATTATAGTAGTCAAAAGGCGGCATTGAAAAGTTAGACTCGAACAAAACCAATGTTTTTGAATCCGAGTTGGCAGTGACATACTTAGTTGCATTTTTCCAATCTTCTCTTTGGAATTTTGGGTTGGCAAAATAAATGAAGGTTGATGTTAAATTTATTATAAGAGCCAATGACAGAAATGTCCTCGTAGGTAGTGACCAGTTAATGTTGTTAATTCCTGCGGCGAGCAATATATAAAACGCCGGTAAAATAAATAACATTCTGAAATAGGAAAAAACAGGAACAAAAAAAGATATCAAAAACGCAACTACCGGAGGGAGCAATAAGTAGAACCATAAGAATGATCTAATGCGCGTTAGCCTTAAAGTTGAAATTAAAAACAAAAATGAAAAGTAAAGCCCAATTGGCAAAAAGAGAAGGGCGTATGACAAATTATTGTCGTTTGAGATTCTCCCTATTGCAAACTTTACGAAAGCTAAACCAAGATCTTTAATACTCGAGCTACCAACGACGCCAGACCAAGCCGGAGAAGCAGCCGATGCGGATAAACCTACCTTTAATTGCTGTGGTAGCATGAGAAGCCAGGGAACAATTAACAGCAATATTAACAAGAATGCAGGAATAAAAGATTTTAAGGTATTTTTAGCAAATTTTTTACGTGAGACTATTAAAAATAAAACGTATACAGGCAAAAGTATGTACGGAAGATAATCACTATAAAGCATTAATGCAGTTGACAAAATAAAGCCTACCCACAAGAGGAGCCTATCTTTTATTAAAAGTGATACAAAAAAATATACGGATAAGCTGGCAAGAAAAGCTGCCAGCATATACATTCTTGCTTCTTGGGAATAATAAATATGCAGGGGGCCTGTCGCTATAAGCAGAGCTGCAATAACACCGGTTTTTTTGTCGTAAAGTTTTTTGCCTATTAAATATGTTATAAAAACTGTCATTACGCCCAAAATGACGGATGGTATTCTAAGGGAGATTTCTGAAGAGCCAAATAGTGATATGAACGATTTTAATATTACGTGATAGAGCGGTGGATGAAAATCACCCAAAGGATAACTAAAGATCAATTTGCTGTAGCTTAAGGAACGCGCAAAAGTTGCATTTATTCCTTCATCAAGCCAAAGACTCTGGTCAAGACTAACAAGTCTTAAGATTAATCCAATTAATAAAACTGGCGCAATCATTTATATTTGTTTTTGTTTACGGTTGATTCTAAAACGGAACAAATTACCGCAAAATCATAAACTAGCTTGAAAATTACAAAGCGCGGATTTGCGTGAGTAAAAGATTTTAATACTGCTATAAAGATTGAAGCCATTGGATTGTATAGAATAATTGATTTTAATTTCCGTGGAATGTTACCTGTAATAAATTTGTTTTTGCCGATCCATCTGGCTTGTTTCCAAATTTCTTTTAGGGTTGATGGATTTTTGTGATAATATTTGGCACCTTTTGCCAGTGTGGATTTTAGATTAAGTTTAAGGGATAGTGACCAATCGTCCGTGTAATCCCCCGTGGTTTCAAAACCACCAACTTTTTGAAATTCACTTTTAAGAATTGCCCTAAAAACCGGCGCAGTCTCGGGGTAACTTTCGGGAATCATTTTCTCCGGCGGACAATTTCTATTCATATTCCAACAAACTGACCATGGGTTATTATGATTGATTACATATTCATTTTTTGAAAATGTTCCGATCGTTTCTCTTTTGGCTATCGGCTCCGTTAAATCTTTTATAAAATTCTTTTCGAAAACCATATCGGCGTCTACAAAAACAAGAATGCTCCCTCGAGCGTTTTGAGCCCCTAAATTTCTTGCCACCCCAGGGCCCCCGTGGCTTTGTTTTAAAAGGATTGCTTTGGATTTTTTTACAATTTCTAGCGATTTGTCAGTTGATCCGTCGTCTATAACTATGACCTCGACAGGTTTGTATGATTGTTTACTTAATGATTCCAAACAGCCCTTTAGGCTGTCTTGTTCATTGTAAACGGGAATTATGACAGATATTAATTTGTCCACTATTTTGTGATTTGGTTAACAAGCTTTGAATATTCGTGAGCAATTTTATTCCAGGAGAATTTAAGGGCTTGATTATATGGAATATTACGATAATTTGTATTGGCTGCAATTTGTAAGTCTTTTGCATAAGTTTCAATGTTGACCGGATCGGTTAGAATTCCGGCATCTCCTACTATTTCTGCCCTTGACTCATCGTTGGTTGTAATCACAGGTAAATTGCTAGCCAAAGCCTCCACGTACGAGATACCAAAGGCTTCTGTCTCCGAAGCTAGGGTAAATACTTTTGCGGTTCTATAGTAGGCAGGTGTTTGGGCATATGGGACAGAAAGTCTCATATATCTCTTGCCCAATAACCGTTTTCCAAGTGTGTCGATTTGCCCTTTCTCTTGACCATCGCCCAGTACTAGCAAACTCAGATTTTTAGCTTTGGCCACCGCTCTTATAGTTAAATGAAGCCTCTTGTAGGGAACGAGAGCTGACGAGCAAATAACAATAGGTTTTTCCAGATTAATGTTTTTAGGTTTAACCTTAGGGTTAAATTTCGCAAGATCAACACCGTTTGGTATTGTTACTACTCTAAGCTCTCTGGACAGCCTTTGTGCCCAGTAACTTTCTGACTTCGTTAAAGCAACAAATACATCAGGATGAAAAAAAATATTCCAGGCATCATCTGAACCAATTCCAGCATGACCTGAAACCAAAATTTTAAAATTCACAATTTTACTTAATATTTTCAAAATCACGATCTGCCATCCACCATTTAAAGGAATTACTAAATCGTACTTACCCTTTACAATTTTTGGGATTGATTTGATAGTAAAAAGTGCGATTTTTAAAGACTGTATGTCCAGATAAATTTTTGAGAGGAAAAATTTTGAAGAAGTTGGTGCTTTTGCGAAAGCCTTTATTTGGTATGTTCTGGTTTGGGGAAGCTGAATGGTTCTACCGGCTTGATAAATATCTATTCTGTGTTTTGTTGAAAGTCTTTTTGCAATTTCATATGCAAAAGTTTCCACTCCGCGATCTACAATTCCTGAATAAAAACTTAAAACAGCGATGTTAGTCATGGTCTTTGTTTTTTTGTTTATACCAAAAGTAACCGAGCAATAAAAGCAGCGTTGTAAGAGTTACGGCCTTGCCAACAAAAAAGGGGTTGGGTTCAAACTTTAATTCTAAAGCATCTGTTTGCTGCGCAACATTTACATACATAAATCCGCTTGTGTCTTTTTCTACCTGGTATTTTTTATTGTTCATATAAGCAAACCACCCCGGATAATAAAATTCCGAAATATTTAGTTTTCTTGGTGAGTCGGCTTTTGAAAAAGTTAAAAGAATTGAGTTAGGCGAATAGTTTTTTATATTGACATTCGACGGGTCATCTTGAAAATAATAGCGTGGATTGACCAAGGTATTTTCGTAGAGGTAAATATTATCGAATTTGTTAACAAGTTTAAGCTCATCGCTTGTTAGTAAATAGGTAGACGCTACGTATTTAACATTTGCTGTCGCGAGTAAATTCGCGTAGGGCTGCGGCGGATTTTTGATCTGCCAAACCTGATAGGGTGGAAAAATAACAGCAAACTGATTAAACGTGTAGTTGCCCGCTTTTTGCATATAATCTACCGCTGCTTTTTCTTGAAGTGGTGTTTCCCCATTTAGGGTCTGTATGTCGTATTTATTCAATAGCTGAGGATTAAAGCAATAAGTTGTGCAATACACTCTAAAAATGTCTTTGTCGGCAGCTAAATATTGGTACATGTCCTCGTTATTCGCTTTAAGATAAGGGACAGAGGTAACTTTTTTATATCCAATAAAAACTGTCTCAACTAAAAAAATTAATACAAATAAATAGGCTAGGTTTTTGTTTTTAAGAGAATCGAGACCGTAGGCAAGCAGTAAAGCTGCAACAAGCGCCACGATAAACCAGGGCCTTGTAGTAATTCTGGAATAGCTAAGACCAGGGACGTATTTGTAAAATAATTCGAAAATTGGTGTTGATGTCCCTGCGATAAAAATAAGCGTTAAAACACTAAACATGAACAAAATGAGTTTTTTCCCTCTACTTAATTTAAAAAATGCATAAGTACCCAGTAGTAATGGGGAAAAGCCAAGGTAAAGAAATTCCTCATGGCTCAGACTATTAAAAATTGGGTAAGGGAAAAATAGGCTTAATACAAATTTTTTTGCGTTCCAAATCGGCTGTGCTACATCTGTGAGCGTTAGCGATCCGCGGGTTGAGTATTTAGCAAATTCCAGTTGCGGTAGCAGAAAAATTGCTGATAATAAAATACCTAAAATTAAAGTTAGTGCAAATGGAGTGATACTTTTGATGATATCTTTATATTTTCCGATGAAGAAATTAAATTTATAGACAATATAAAAGAGTAAGAAAATAAGTGCGTAATAAAATATTGTGGGATATGTTGCGAGCATCCCGTAAACGGCTAGCGCACCCAAAAGAGTCCACTGGTTTCCGCTTTTGCCTAAAATTATGTTTCTTACAGTTAAAAATAATAGTGGGAACAAGGTAAAAGCGGCTACCATGGTAATGTGACCCGCTGTGATATGCAAAATGATTTTAGTTGAGAATGTATAAACAATAGCTGCAGCCAGGGAGGATGATTTTGACAGATTAAAACTTTTAGCCAGATAATACGTTGAGACTACCGATATTAAAAGATGAAATAAATAATACATGATTACCCCAGTATCAACAGGCAGTAATAAAAAAATAACGTTTGGTGGATAGAATATTGAAGAAAGCGGATTGCCTACAAAATTTTCGCCACCCATCTGACTTGGCCTCCAAAGAGGCAGGTTTTTATTTTCATGGAACGACTTTGCAATAAAGCTATATATAGGCACGTAAGTTCTTCCTAAATCGTTGTCTCGTTTGGTAATTAAGTCTGGCCTAATTAGCACAGGCAAGAAGAAGATGACTACTACTAAACAAAGAAACAATAGGGAATGCCTTGTTACTAGTTTTTGGATTTTAACCATAAGGTATCTGAGATTTGAATTTGGTTTATGTAATTTGTGTCCAGGTAAGTGACAAGAATAGAGGGCATGTATGAACCGAGAGCATATTTTTCTTTCCCTTCATAAGGTTTGTAGACAATGAATTGCGGTTTTTGCGATTCTATTGCAGAAATGGTTCTAGACTGCAAGCTACTGACTTCAAAATACCAAGGGAATTGGATTGCCCAAGGTTTAATTGGCAATCTCTTCGAAAGTGGTAAAAGCTGATCTGGTCCGTTTTGAATGTATATTTTTTCCTGAGGTGAAGTAACAATAGAAAGTAAATGTGCACTTGATTGAATATCCGGTTCAAAAAATCTAATTTCTGTAAGCCAGTTATTTTGGAAATAGTGAATTGTGAAAATACTTAGCAGGCCGATCGCTATAATAGGCAGATATAGCTGTTTTAATTCCAAGTTTTTTAACGATTTAAGTTGTATTCCGAGTGCGATTGCTATTATTGCTAGATAGGCAATTAGGTGGAAATAATCAAATCTTGGATAGGCAAAAAGCGCTACAGGCAGGGCACAAATTATGAGAAAATATTCCCTTGTTTTTGCGTTTAGGGCAGAAAAAACCACTAGTGTAAACGGTATTAATACAATCAAAAGCTGTTTTAGTGCAGGCAATGCCACATAACCGGGAATGGCCGATGCTTTAAAAAATGGCAGTATTACTGCCCAAAAAACAAAATCTCTTAATATACCCAATTTATAAAAAACAATCAGATGAATTGTTAACAAAAAGAGGGAGAATGCAAAAGGTAAAATAAGGTTTTGTATAAGCTTCTGGGGGGATGCTCTGTTTTTATAAAGTAAAATCCCCAGGTAAAAAATAATTATCCATGCTGCTTGTTGCTTAATAAAAAAAGTGGCTATTGCTAGATAAAATGATTTATTTAAATAGGAAGTTTTTTTAAATTCTAAATAAAGATAAAAGTGATACACTGAAAAAATAACAAAAGGTACCTGGATTAAATCAAACCAAAGACCGTTTATACCAAAAGGAAGCGAAAAAATAACGAAAAGCAAAAGTGCAAAAAAAGCGTGATAATAATTCTTAGATATTTTTCTTACGACATTAAATATTGAAAGATCAACCACTATTATTACTGCCCACGTTAGGATCTGGTATGGTTGAGGTGAGTAGCCGAAGATTTTACTAAATAAGGATAAAAATATGATAAATACTGGTGGGTAAGGGTTTATTAAATCTTTGTATATTAGAAAGCCGTTGTTAACAAGATATGGGTAAACGACCATTTCCGGCCACAGAGTAAATCTTGTATTTGTCAGCAAGATAATGTGTACTAGCAGGGGAAAAACAAAAAGAATTCTTTTAAATTTACCAATACTTTCCTTGAAAATCATTTAATCTTATTTTTACTAGACCCGCAAAGGATCCGAAGATATCTTTTACAATTGATACCTTAGATCCTTTTACATCTTTCCATGTTACGGGCGCTTGTGCATATTTTATTTTATACTTTTTGCACAAATATAAAATCTCTGCGTCAAATGCCCAACCAAATACGGTTAATTTCGGGAATATTTTTTGCGCTGCACCTTTTTGAAACGCTTTAAAACCGCATGTTGCGTCTTTTATTTTAAAGTCTACAAACACCTGTACAAGAAACGTGAATCCTTTGCCTAAAAACTCTCTTAGCGGGTGCTGCTTTTTTAAGAATCTAGAGCCCTTGACGCGACGTGAACCAATAACAACATCGAAGCCTTTGTTAAAGTGGATTAAAAAATCTTTGATAGTAGAAATCGCAACAGAATGGTCAAGATCGGTAAATAACACAATATCTCCTTTGGCATTTTGTATCCCTGTGGTTATTGCAAATCCTTTACCTTGATTATTCTTATAACTAACGATTTTAATATTACTATTTTTTTTGGCGACTGTTTTCATTAGGCTGAGCGTTTGATCAGAAGATCCATCGTTGACAAAGATAAGCTCCCAAGGCTTTGGATAATTTTTTAGAAAGTTATAGTAGTGGGCAAAACCCTCGGCAAAACGCTTTTCTTCGTTATAGCAAGGCACAACTATCGATATCTTTTTAATCATTGCGTCTAAGTTTTGCTATTGCAAAGTATGCCATAAACAAAAAGGCTGCAAATTCTGTTGCGGAAAAAGAAATCGCCGCCCCAGGTGCATCGTATTTTGGAACAAGAATTAAAAGCAAAACAATAAATAAGCCGTATTTGAGGGCAGTGATTATAAATGCAATTTTGGATGCACCCATATAATAAATAATTATTGCTGATGGTATTAGGGAAGCAAAGAAAAATAAAAACCCCACTGAGAGTATCTGAAAAACCTGTACAGCCTCTAAATATTCCGGTCCAAAGAATGTATTTATGATTAGTTTGGACAGCGGAATAAGGATTAATAGTCCAACACAAAAAGCTACTACAAGCGGTAGTGTTTTTACAGAAAATTCCCTAGCTTTTGAGTTTGTGTCAAATGAGGAATACCTTGTTGCTAAAACTCTTGAAAAGTTTCCGCCAAATTGGTACGCAAAAGTTAATAGCTTAAATGGGGCAGCATATATTCCAGCCGCAACAGGACCTGCCAGTTTTACCAAAAAATAATTTTCAAGTGGAATAGATGAAAATATAAGTGACATTGCGATCCAAAAGTTAAACTTGTGAAAGCTGATGATGCTTTTTTGGGGTGTTTTTACGATATTAATTGGGAGTAAGACCATTCCGGTTATCGTTGCCAAAAAAGCACTAAAGAAAAAAATTATCGTAATGGTGTAAATCCCCAAACTCTTTAAACTAATCATGGCTAAAAAAAGAACAAGTATTCTTAGGATATTTGACGAGCCGTTCACAATAGATGCTTTTAGAAAATCCCTTTTTGCTTGGAGTGCAGCTATGTAAAAATTCGACAAAAGCAAAAATATGTTACCTACCAGGGCAATTCTTAATAGATTTGCAATTTGTGGGGCGTTTAAAAATTTTGCAATTTCCGGAGCTAAAATTAGTCCGATAATAGAACTTATTATGCTTAATGATAAGTAGGATTTAAAGGCTATTGATAAAACTTCCTCAAAATTTTCTTTCGAAGCAAACCTTAAAATACCTGAATCTATACCAAAGTTAGCAAATGACATAACGAGTAAAGCTGTGCCAACAACTGTTGAGAATATACCGAAATCAGCCGGACCCAAAAGCCGCGGTGCGATTATAAAAAACAATCCTCCGGTTATAATGTTAACCAGCGTACCAACAATCACAATGGAAGTGTCATTACCCGTATCGGTAAAAATTAGGTTTTTAAAATAAACAATCATAAGTTGAAGTATACAATTTAGGTTTAAACGTTTCTACTTCTTAAAAAAACCAGATCTATTTTAAAAAATTGTCGCAGGCGTTATTTGATTTCTTGATGTTGATTTTTGTAGACTAAAAATGTTTTACCAAATGAGAGTTGCTTTCACCCTATTTATCGGTTGGTTTGTTGCGATTCATCTATTCGAGCTAGTCGTATTCCCGTCTATGTTCCACCCTAATGAAGTGCTTTCGAGTGTGACATTAACTCAAAGATTTACGCTTATTTGGACTAATAATGCGGATACTGCTCATTACATGGCTATTGCAAAAAATGGATATGTGGGAGAAAACGCAGCATTTTTCCCACTATGGCCACTTACCATCAGGGTATTAGGTTCAAGCCCTGTCGTTGCAAAAATAGTTGCGAGTCTTTTTACTTTTCTTTTCGTAATACTATTGGGCCGTCTTGTAAGCATTCTTGGCTACTCTAGAATTAAAGAGCAGGTTCTTTTAATTTTTTTAGCTTTCCCTTCCAGCTTCTTACTCTTGGGCACATTTTCTGAACCGCTCTTTTTACCACTTACAGCGCTTACTTTTATACTAACCGAAAAGAAATATATAGGTTTTGCTGCTTTTGTGGCTGCTTTGGCTAGCGCCACGAGACCTGTAGGTATAGTTTTAACTTTTTACCTTGCTTTAAAAATTGCACAAGGGGGATTTCCTAGTTTGAAAAAATACTGGTGGACGCTTTTGGTTTCACCTCTTGGTTTGGTTTTTTATGCTTTATATCTCTTTTTGGCTTTTGGGGATTTCACTCTATTCTGGACAGATCAGACGGCCGGATGGGGAAGACAAATTGGCCTGCATTCGTTTCCAAAGCTTATGCTCGATTCAGCGGAAGTTGTAAGACAAGTTTTTGGCCCCGTTAAACCACCACCAATTAACTTTCTCCAAGTAGCGGTTATTCCGTTTACCGCATTTTTAGGTGTCTTATCATTTAAAAAGATAAATAAGCCTATGTGGATTTATAGTATGCTGTTAATTTTAATTCCGCTTTCATCAGGTACCTACTTGGCAAGCTTAAGGGAGATACTTGCAGCTTTCCCTTTGTTTATCCCCTTTGCAGATTTCTTGGCCAAACGCAAGACTTTTCTATATTTATACCTTTTTTTGGCAATACTGTTCCAATCTCTACTGCTTATCAGATTCTTTAACTTTGAATGGGTGGCTTGATCCGTTAAAAACCTTTGTGTTTTTTTTCATATCAGTTATTTTTATCAAACCATTTTAAGGAATTATCCATAATTATCACTTCTATGCTTCCAAAGATAGCGCTTGACGTTTCATGAGATTTGAAGACAGCATGTCTTTTGTAAAAATCTTCTGTTTCAGCTATAAAATTGTGCGCAACAAAAACCACAACGGTGTCCGGATGGTTGCTGGCGATAGCAGTGGTACCGTAAAGATAGCCAAAATTTGGATCCACAAAACTTTTGACAGGTTCTTTTCCAAAAACAGCAAAAAGGTATCGATAACCTGAATAGCGCCAACAAGTGGATAAAGATTCCAGAGAAAATGATTGATTGCCAACTTGCGAGTTAACAAATTCTATTGCCTGCTTTTTATACGACAGGCCTTGGCTATTTTTTGCTAAGGATAATTTAGCCAAATTTGAATACATAAAAATAATCAGAGCTAAAACCCATAACTTTCTTGGTAATTTTGAAACAATTAGCGCTGCAATCATCAAGAAAAATGGTAATAAGCCGGTAATGTAATGCTCTAGAACGTCCCCATTTAAAATGGTTCCATATAGCTGGATACCAAAGTAATAGATTAGGGTCGTTAGAGAAATTAATATCCATAAGGGGTTTTTTTGCATTTTCAGGGACCAATATAGGTAAGCGATAAGAGCAATGCTGGAAATGAAAATGATGATGTTGGGAATATAGTCAAATTTCTCATTTATGAATTCTTTACAATAAGAGTATTGTTTCGCAGCTTCGTTATCACCAAACGTATACACGATCCGAGAAAATGTTCTAGGAAAGAGAATGCTATTTTCTATAAACCTATATGCACTAAAGCTTGGCTTATTTTTGTCCCTGTTGTTTTCTAAAAAAATTCCGATTGGTTTAGTGTTGGCAAAATCGTGACGAAGGTCAAAAACTACGAGTGGTGTAATTAGAAGTGGAACAAAAAACGCAGCCAAAATTGTATTCCTGTTTAGTGGAAGCTTATATGCAACCCAGGCAATAATGGTAAGACCAAAAAATACGAGGTTTGACAGATCGGCATGGATTGCAAGCGCTAAGGTGATTGCCAGCAAATAAATGTATTTATACTTACCTTCTATTATTTTGGTTAGGGAATAAACTGTAATAAGAGAAACTAAAGTACCCCAGTAAAGCGCCCAAAGGTGTCTATCATAAATATTCGCAAGGTAGGAAAACGCCCAAAAAATGGCTGCAGTTGTTGCAAGTTTTTTGCCACCGACTTTTTTTGTAAGGAGAAAAATAAGGATAATTGTTATGATGGAGATTCCTGCGCCAGCAACACCCCAAATAACTGGATTGAGTTTAGATACCAATAGCAGAAAGGCGTAGAACCAATAAAAATAAGGGCCCAGATGAAATCCGAAGGGTGTTGCCCCTCCGATTAGGGGCATGTGGTGCCATAGAATAAGTCTTCTTCCAATAAGCGCCGGTACTTCTTCGTCATAAGTGAAATAAAATAAATCATTTAGTTTAAATATTCTTACTATAAAGGCCAAAGAGCTAATTAGAACTAAAAACCAATATTTTTTTTGAAAATTAATTAGTTTCCGCATGTATAAAAAGTGGCGTGTACGTAAAAAACGACAAGGCTATTCTGTTTTTAAATTAAATCCTATTGTTGTAAAATTTTTATCACCACTTTTGATTGGGATAAGAAATTTTTCCTGGTGATTAAATATAAATACGCACATCTGAACCCTTTAATTCATTGGATCTTTCTGATTGTCTTTGCCGGAACGCCAGCTACTAGAGTGTTCGCGGGTATGTTTTTTGTGACAACGCTGCCTGCTGCAACAAATGAATTAGTTCCTATTGTTACGCCTGATAGAATTGTTACGCAAGCGCCAACTACCGAACCAGATTTAATAGTAACCCCGCTTACTTTTTTGGGGAAGTATTTTTGCAATGGGTGGTCCTTGTATCCAACATTAATGTGAGTAAGTATCGTTACTCTCTGGGCAATTGTAACTTTGTCTTCGATAGTTACTGGCCCGTACAAATCTATTAGGGTTTCATCACCCAAAAAAGCCTCTTCGCCAACTGACAAACCACCAGGGCCTTTATGATGCCAATTGAAAAACTTTATATTCATTATGTTTGTGTTGTTTCCAATTTTGGCTCCTAGCATTTGCAAGAATAATTTTCTCAATGGTGGTAATGACATTAAAATGAAAATAATTTTAATGCACTCAAACAGGACAAACTTTACTCCTTTTTTTATTCCAATTTCTTCGAGCTCTTTCATTTATCGTTTAAACTGTAAACCTTCCCATAGCTTTCGCAAGTAGTATATTTGAAAAAAGAAAGCTAAGGCAATAAACACCAAAATAATATTACCTTTTAGGTAGTCTGGTTTGTATTGACTCGCATGTTCAATAAATGTTGACAGGTTTAAAGTTTGATAATTGGAGATAGCAAGATTTAGTAGAGTTAGGTTATTAAATAAAATAATTAAGAGCAGGAGAGTAAACAGAAAATATTTAAAGTTATTTTTAAATAAGAGATTGATGACTCGACTATACCCGATATATATTAAAAAGATTTGGGGGAAAATTAGTGGAAAAAAGTATCTTCCTTGTATGCCAAACGAGTATCCATTTTTTAATGTGAAAAAGTAATCCCAAATAATTAGAGGTAAAAAATAGATGATGTTTGCATAAATACAAAATACGAGTATTTTTGTGGTCTTAGATATTGTCCTGTTTTTAATAATGAGAAAAATCTCTAAGCATAACCCGAATAATATAATAAGAATAAATCTGTTAATGATTTGATAATAAACATGAGGCATGGTTAAGGAAAGCCATTTATAAACACCCCAATACCAAGGGAGCGTTTGTGTCATTGTCTTTTTTAGCGCACTTTGGAAGTAGTGGAGAAAATTGTCAAGTGAAATTAATTCTTTTGAGAATATATTTGGATCCGGAATCCTAAAATAGGCGATAAAAGGTATTACATCACCCCCTATAACCGTGCTAACTATAACAATTGATATTAAAATTGCTACGGATATTACAAAGATTGATATAGTTTTTGTGCTCTTGGGCATTTTCAACATGAGTACGCTTAGTAAAATTGGGAATGCAATTATAAAGTGTTGACGTGTAGTAACCCCCACAAAAATAAAGACCAAGGTTATTAGTAGGTCCTTTACACTAACTGCTGAAAGAATAAATTTAATGCAATAATGGATAACTATTGTAAATAAGAGGTTAGTTAATGGGTCCGGCAGAATGCCAGTGGAAGTGAATACAAACATAGGTACAAAAGCGAGAAAACCAGTAAATGCAACAGATTCTATAGTTGTTGAAAAAACTAATTTTGCTGTTTTGTAGACGACCAGAATGGTAGCAATGTAAAATCCAATGGATAAAAGTCGAACGACGTAAATTCTAGAAAATATATCATGATGATACACAAACCTATATGCAAGGGCAGCCAACCTATAGTAAGTGTTGGGATTGAGAGTAGATTCTGCTTTTACAAATTCTTTTCGAGATTCTGGGGGAAGTTTTTTTAAATCTAACTCGCCTCTTCCATTCAAACCAAAAGGTTTTTCAAGCTTAAAATATGGTTTGTATGTGTATGAATTATTTCCTTGTTTATCTCTATTTGTTTGAAGAATAATCTCTGCTAATGCTATTTCATTTGAAGTGCTATTTTTACCAACCGGAACGTAGCCGATTTCTGCTATATCTTGCACCTGGGCAAAATGTGCTTGCTCATCCGGATATTGCCAAATCGGGGTTAATGTTATCCAAAGCAAGGCGTTAGTGAATATAGCTACAATTAATAATTTGAAAAGCATTAGAACGTGATTATATTAACAGCCTGGGACTTACTGATTCAATGTTAGAATGGCTTGATGAAAAATAATCTTGCAATTTTTTTGATACTGCTGATAACTACCTTTGCTGTTTGGAAAAATTCTGTAAACACTTTTTTCGTACAGGACGATTTTATTATGTTTGAGAAATTTGCTCAGAGTGGCTTGGCGAATAACTTGAAAAAAGCGCTTTTTTCGTATCAGGAAACGCATTGGCGTCCTGTTGATAATTTCTATTATTTGATTAGTGGCAGGTTATTTGGGCTAAGTTATAAAAATTATCATTATCTAGCAATTTTTATTCATGCTGCTGCTTCTTACCTGATATTTCTAATTGTAAACTCGCTTTTGAGAAATAAGTTTTCCTCTTTGGTCAGTTCTATCTTCTATGCTATTCATCCTGCGTTTTTTGTGAGCATTTACTGGATTTCAGGCGGGGCAACAGAGATAGGGTTTGTTTTTTTGCTTCTAGCAATTTTTTTGTGGATAAGAAAAAAATTCTATTTATCGCTTTTATCTTTTGCTTTATCAACTTTGGCCTCTGAAGCAATGGTGGTGGGTTTATTTTTTATCCTCGTAATTGAATTTTTTAAAGATAAGTCTGATAGGCAATACAAATTTGCAAAGACATTTATTGTTTATTCATTATTTTTTTCTGTTTTGAGGTTTATATTTTTAACTCCCAAAACCCTCTTAGATGTTTATAGCCCAAGGTTGTCTATCGATACTTTGTGGGCAATAAAATATTATGCTTTAAGAGTATTAGGCTTCGCCGAAATATCTGGAGATTTTTATACCTCTTTCGGTGTAATTATTTTTTTGCTAGCTGTCCTTGGGGGATTTAGCAAGAAGTTTGGATTGGGTGGAAATATGAAGATACTATTAATAGCTGCCACTCTTATACTCTCTGGCTTTTTTCCATTTATTTTACTACCCTATCATCTATCTCCACACTATATGAATTTATCTATATTTGGGCTTTCAATTATCGTCGGATTCGCTTTTTCCATAAGACAAAAACGTGCTTATATATTTTTATTAATCCTATTTGCTACTTCTCTTTCAAGTATTTCTTTAATAGAAAAAAATAACTGGGTGGTAGAAAGAAGCAAAGTTTCTAAGTTTTATATAGATGAAATCCAAAAAACAAATCTCCCTCCTGGTTCTACTTTGGTCTTTAATGACAATCCTGTTTCTTCATCTTATGAAGCATACATTTCTCTGGGTGCCGGAGAAGGGATAGATTTTTTCTTCAAAGATAAAAATTATAAAACATGCTTTAGCGCATTTGAGTCTTGCAATATTTTGCACTAAAATGAATCAGGTAAAAATGAGCGCTTACGATCTATCCCTAATACTTCCCTGCTATAACGAAGGGCCCACGTTTGAAGATAATGTGAAAAGAATTATTTTGGAACTTAAAAAAACCAAATATAAATGGCAACTGATTTTTGTCGAGGACAAAAGTGGTGACAATACGAGGGACGTAATTCAAAAAATAGTTAGAAAGGGCGACAATTGCAAAGCTATATTTCATAAAGTAAACGAGGGTCGAGGTAAAGCTGTAATGGATGGAATTAAAGCGGCAGAGGCACCAATTTGTGGATTTATTGATGTTGATTGTGAAATTTCCCCTTCTTGTATTTCTCTTTTTGCAAGAGAGGTTCAAAGAGGTACAGACCTAGTTGTCGGCCATAGGTTTTATGAGAAGAGATTAAAATCTATTAGTAGAGTTGTGGCCACCAGAGTTTATGCAATACTTGTGCGTACACTATTGGGACTACCAATTGAGGATACGGAGGCTGGGTGTAAATTTTTTAATAGAAAAAAAATACTCACGGTTCTTCCTAAAGTTAACGACTATAAATGGTTTTGGGATACAGAGATTTGTGCTCGATCTTGCTGGGAAGGCCTTAAAGTTTCCGATGTTCCGGTACTATTTATAAGAAGATTGGACAAGAAATCAACTGTGAATTTAGTTTCTGATAGTCTTGATTATTTTATTAAGTTAATAAAGTTTAGCCTAAAATTTAGGAAGACGAGATTTAATGCTTCAAGATAATTTTAAAATACCCTTACATAAAACTTTTTGGGGAAAGGAAGAAGAGAGAGCGGCACTTTCTGCAATGAGAGGCGGGACAGGGGTTGGCGATTTAAAATATAGTGAGCAGCTGTCTTTTCATCTTTCCAAAATTCTAAACATTAGATACGTCTTACCTACGTCTTCCGGAACTGCGGCACTAGAGCTTGCTTGCGCGATTCTTCTTAAAAAAGATGATGAGGTAATTATTCCAAGTTTTACCTTCTCTTCTTGTGCAAACGCAGTGATGCTCATGGGTGCAAAACCGGTGTTTGTTGATATTGGTCTTGACAGTTACAATATTAACCCCTTAGAAATCGAAAAAAGTATAACTAAAAAAACTAGGGCAATTATGGCTGTACATTATGCCGGAATGGCTTGCGACATGGACAAAATTTTAGAAATTGCAAAAAGACACAAATTGTTTGTTATCGAAGACGCAGCCCACGCCCTTGGTGCTAAGTATAAAGGTGTTAATTTGGGGTCCATTGGGGATGTCGGTTGCTTCTCCTTCCATGGAACAAAAAATGCCGCTAGTGGAGAAGGTGGAGCTTTTATCACAAACAACAAGGAGGATATATTCAAGAAAGCAGAAATAATTCGCGAGAAGGGTACGAACCGCTCTTCGTTTATGCGGGGGGAGAGAAGAAAGTATTCCTGGGTCAATGTGGGAAGAAGCCTAATACTTTCTGATATTTTGTCTGCTATTGCTCTTGAGCAAGTAAAAAAACTTGATACAATAACAAAATTAAGGATAAAAAATGCGGAATATATGGTTAAGAAGCTGAGCAAATTATCTTCAAAAATAATTTTACCAAAAGTTCCAGAAGGAACATCTGCAAATTGGCATATATTTGCAATAAGAGTTCCGAGAGAGATGCGCGATAAAGTCGTACATGGACTTAGGTCATATGGTATTGAAGCCTCTTTCCACTATTTGCCCTTACACGCTTCCCCAATGGGTAAAAGATTGGGATATAGGCGAAGCAGCTTACCAGTTTCTGTGGAGGTAGCTTCAACTCTCATAAGACTCCCAATGTATCCTGCTTTAAAAAAGTCGGAGATAGATTATATCGCGGCAGCCATGGAGAAAATTGCATGAGTAAGACTATTTTAGTCACAGGAGGGGCTGGTTTTATTGGCTCCAACTTGTGCGAGTTTTTGCTGCAAAAAGACGCTAAAGTAATTTGCGTGGACAACTTGCTGACTGGCAGCGAGAAGAATGTGGCCCATTTACTTGCGAAAGAGAATTTTACATTTTTTAACTGGGATATCTGTGAAACATTCTCACCTAAAAAGTTTTCCCGGATTGACGAGATTTATCATTTGGCGTCTCCGGCTGATCCTAACAAGAATTCGCCGTTATCTTATATGTCTCATCCTTTTGAGACAATGAGAGTTAATACCGTGGGTACTTGGAATATGTGTGAGCTAGCTATAAAACATAAATCCAAGTTTAGTTTTTCTTCTACTTCCGAAGTCTACGGAGACCCTGAAGTAAATCCGCAAAATGAGGAGTACCGCGGCAATGTTTCTACAACAGGGCCTAGGTCTGTGTATGACGAGGCGAAACGTTTTGGGGAAACTATCGTAGCTGCATTTGTAAGAGAAAAAAATATGGACGGGAGAATAACTAGAATTTTTAATACTTATGGCACTAAGATGAACATTAACGAGGGTCGCGCTGTTGTTAATTTTATTAAGCAAGCACTTACAAACGCAGATATTACTATTTACGGTGACGGGAAACAAACACGGTCTTTTTGCTATATTGATGATCAGGTTACAGGACAAGTTCTGGCAATGGAGAGCTCAAACACTCGCGGAGAAGTAATAAATATTGGGAATCCCGACGAAAAATTAATAACGGATTTTGCATTGTTGATTAAAAAGTTAACTCGGTCGCAAAGCAAGATAGTATTTAATGATCCACTGCCAACAGATGACCCAATACAGCGAAAACCAGACATAACTAAAGCTAAAACTTTATTGGGGTGGAAACCAACCGTGGGTCTTGAGAAGGGACTTTTAAAAACTATAGAATACTTCAAAAAGAATTATGACTATTAGTAGTCCATCCTCATCTGAGTATCAAAAAATTCTCAGCCAGGTGCCTGGTGATTACTATGATCATGGAGTGAGAAGTAATTTGTTCCAGAGAATTTGGCACACAAAAAAGTGGTCCAACCTATCAGAGTTTTTACAAGGTTCAAGCGGGAAACTTCTTGATATTGGTTGTGCTGACGGCACCACAACAAAACAAATAAAAATCAGTTTTCCGAAGTTAAAAGTAACTGGTGTAGATCTTTATAAAAATGCTATAAATCATGCAAAAAAAAATCCTTGTGGGGTGACCTTTATTTCAGCTGATGCCCATAAATTGCCTTTTCGTGCTAACACTTTTAACGTTGTGACAGCGATAGAGGTACTTGAACATATGCATGATTGTGAAAAGGTAATAAAAGAAATTTTTCGCGTCTTAAAGCCTGGTGGTTCTTTTGTTATTGTTCAGGACACAGATAGTTTATTGTTTAAATCTGTGTGGTGGTTTTGGACAAAATCTAAAGGAGCCGTTTGGCAAAATAGTCACATTAATTGTATGACACCAAAGAAACTAATTAATATAGTGAAGCGAAACGGTTTTTCTGTAAGAAAACAAAAGTTTATGAATTTTAAGATGGAAATTTTTATAAAGGCTATAAAAAAAAGTGGTCGAAAAGAATAAATTTGCTTTAATCTTAAGTGCATTTTTAGCAGGAACTTTTGTTTACTCTGTAAATTCTTGGTTTTCTATTAGTGGTTTTTATCTTGTTATTTCTACCGTAATTATTTTAACACTCGTTGTTTTTGTTAGCCACAAATCCTTGCCTGTTTTGGATTTAGCTCGCGAGCAAACTCTTTCTATGGTGCTATTAACATTCATACTTTTGGGTTTTACGGTTAACATAGTTGATATTAATGGAGAGTTGAGCTTGGCAATGTTTGTAAACAGATTTTTCTATTTTCTAAGCTTCATGGCTTCAATTCTATTCCTATTTGGTAAAAGTAGTGTCTCTATTGTAAATAGGCTAATTAGTAAAAAATATTTCCTATTACTCGTTATTGCTTTAATTATCCAGTTAACATCTTTGAGAGTAATAAAAAGGCCAGATATAGATGTGTATGATGTTTTGAAAAATGGACCCATAAGGGTGTTAAGACTCGAGAACCCTTACCAGACTTCAGCCACTAGGACTGACCTCGAAGGTAAAAAGTTTGGTTATTATCATTACGCTTATGGTCCCGTAACAATTTATCTTTTCTTGCCATTTGATTTTTTGTTTGGAGAGCCCAGGTACTTACTTGTAATCACATCTTTTGTGACCGTATACGCTTTATACAACATTGCAAAAATGTCAGGTGGTACAAAAGAATATGCCCAACTATTAAGCTTACTTTTCCTTTTCAGTCCCAAACAAATCGATTTTCTTTCCTACTCTTGGACAGATGGTCTTATAGTTTCTTTTGTTATGCTCGCATTGCTGTTTTACAAGAAAAATAAAATAGAATTATTTAGTATTTTTCTAGCTTTTTCACTTGGGGTCAAAATTTTTTATGCGATACCATTTTTGTTTTTTTTAAAAAAACCCGAGCTGCGAACGAGAAAATTTGTTCTACCTGGACTGATTACACTTTTATTGGTACATTTGCCATTTTTAATTTGGGATTACCGGGCAATTTATACAAGTATAGTTAAAATAAATACTGACCCGGAAGTTTTTGCAAGTTTGAGAAGATCTGGTTTGACTGTTGCAACATTTTTGGATAGACAATTCCATTATTACCCGCCAGAGATTTTTTTCGTTTTATCTTTATTTTTTATTGTAATTTTATTCTGGTTTATTATTCCAAAATCAAGGGACATTGTCATCACAATAACCTCTGTTTCCCTAGTTTTTTTTGTATCCGTTTTTTTAGGGCCGATTGGCAATGCAAGCTACTATTATAGTGCTTCCTGCATGCTACTTGGTGCGCTAGCTATTGTGCCAAGTCGAAAAAATACTTTTATTGATGATTAAAATTATTATCTTACTAATATTATTTTTTTCCGCTACCAGACTATTTTTTTTGGATTCCGATCCTTCGATACTTCTTAACTCTGGACAAGTTGGTGATGAGGGCTATTGGGTCTACAATGCAAGAAATTTAAAACTATTCAAAACTTTAGCGCTTGACGATTTTTATCACGATATTGCAGCTGCTCCAGTTTTTACATTTTTTTCTTATTTATTTTTTAATTCACTAGGCGTTGGGTTTTTTCAAGCAAGACTCGTAAGCGCCATTGCGGGGTTGATAACAATTTTATTGTGCTATAAAATCGCTGCATTTTTTCTGGATACAAAGTACTCTCTGGTGGCTGCTTTTTTTTGTTCGATTAACACTTTGCTACTTCTTCATAACAGATTGGCAGTTCCTGAATCTCTTGCATTCGCTTTTTTATTTTCGGCATTATTTTTTTGGTTGAGAAATGTAAAGATACTTTCTGGGTTGTTTTTAGCATTGTCAATTTTTTCCAAGACCACACTTTTTTTATTTATTCCGTCGTTTATACTCCTTTCTTTATGGGATATTTACAAGGGTAAAAGCGTCAAGGAAATTATATTATTTTTTTCCACTTTCTTATTGGCCTCATTTTTTATCATTAAAACTGTGTTTTCTCTTGGTGGCGATAAAATTAATCTAATTTACTCATCTTTTGGCTCATGGTATGGTCCAAAATCCTTGAGTGCTCTATATTCTAATGTGGAAAGCTTTCCGATGCATCCATTTTGGGGCTCTCCATTTCTGTTCCCATTGGTAATCCTTACTTTATTAAGGTTGTTTTCTATCTTAGGCACCAGCAAGAAAGTTAACACACCGGAAGTTAAACTAATAATTTGGAGTTTTGGCTCTGTAATTTTGTCACCTTTAATGTCAGGAATTACCAATGTTAGACTTTTGCCACTTTTGATACCACTTTCGATACTTTCTTCAGCTTATATCCATGATCTTCGCTTAAGTAAAATAAGATTTTTGAATTTATCGAAGGTATCTAATCAAAAGAAGGTTGTTCTTATTATTATTAATTTTATTACATCGATAATTTTTGCTGCAATTTTTTCTAAAATTGTTTCAACATTGTTAAAAAGGTTTTTTCAGATTCAACTTCATTTTGACATAGTTTTAACATTTTTTATTGTGTTGTTTGCAATTGTGACATTCGCTTTTGGAAGCAAAAAGTTTTTAGATAAAAAACTAAAATTTGTTTTTCTATTGATCACCTGCCTACCTTTATTTGTCTTTGTTAGGATTTCTCTTGAATATTTAATATTATTCAGACTTATTAATCATTATTCAAATCCAATCCTCTACCTTTTGATGCTAGGTGTGTTTCTTCTATTTTTAACATATTCGTTGCTTACTAACTATAACTATAAAAATTTCGCTAAATTTCTCATTGTTGTCTATGTGATGTTTTCTCTGTTTGGGTTGTCAACGGTCTTTATTGCAAAAACTTACAAGTTTAGAGAGGCTAGCCACTTAATTGGCCAAGTTACAGATAATTTATACGTGTTAGGCTTCTATGCACATGAATTGTCTATAGAAAATACTTTGAAACCTATTTATTTCGCTCCCCGACTTGCTTATGTCGGAGAAGTAAATAATGATTGGGAAAAATACAAACCAAGGTATCTTATCGAAATTGAAAAATTTGAGTGGACGATGGAAAATGATCCCTGGCCGCGAGGAGCAGACTTAGCTAAAGAAACAAACCTGGTAGCGAGTTTTAACTTGTCTCGGAAATTTCTCACAGCAGACAGACCATTTAAACTTAACGTATTTGAAATAATTGATTAACACACTCCCTCCCAAAAACAAATTTTCTCTCCCAAAAATTTTTCTGTTCTCACTTTTTTAAGGCCGATCTTTTTATAAAACTTATTTGCGGAAATCATTTTTTTCCTTACAGACACCTGATAGTTATGATACCCCATCTTTTTGAATTTCTTCTCGGCTGTTCTTATTAAAGACTTTCCTGTGCCTTTTTTTCTATACTCGCTTGAAACAGCTAAGGAGAAGATTTCGCCAATCTTCTTATTTTGTTTAAAACTAGGATAAAAGGGCATTTGAATCACCTGAACCACTATTTTGGGATTTTTAAGCGTCGAAAGAATAAATGGATACCATAAATTTTTGAATAAAAGTTTAGGGATTAGTTTTAAGTTAATGGCACCTGTCACAAAACCAACAACAATACCATCTGATATGGAAACATAGGTAAAAGTACTTTTCTGTTTTAATAAACACGTATAAAACTCAATTAAAAATTCCTGGCCCAAGTGGGATATTACTCCAGCATCAAGATAACTTTGATGCATTTTGGAAACCTGTTTTATGTCCTTTGCTGTGAGTTTTCTTACTTGCATATGCATTTTGTGGGGATATTGTAACAATTTTGTTATTATAATATGCCAACAATAATGATAAGTCACAAGAGTACAGTACTGATCACAGGAGCGGCAGGTTTTATTGGTTCGACTCTTGCTGATGCTCTTTTGAAAAAAGGGGCGAGTGTTATTGCGGTTGATAATTTTAATGATTACTATAATCCCAGAATTAAAACTCGAAATATTGCAGATGCTCTAAAAAAGAAAACTTACAAACTTTATAAAGCAGATATTTTTCATTTCCTGGCAATGGAGCGTGTTTTCAAGAAAGAGAAGCCGAATATTATTATACATTTGGCAGCCAGGGCTGGAGTAAGACCGTCTCTTGAGAATCCTACGTTGTATGCAGAGGTTAACAAAGTTGGAACAGTAAACCTGTTAAAACTGGCAGTGGACTATAAGGTTGATAAATTCATTTTTGCATCTTCGTCATCAGTTTATGGTAACTCAAAGAGAATACCTTTTTCGGAAGACGACAGATGTGAATTTATTATTTCTCCGTATGGTGCATCAAAGCGCTCAGCGGAGATTTTCATTGAAATGTTTTACAAGATGTATGGCCTTAAATCTGTTATTTTGCGATTTTTTACAGTATATGGTCCCAGAGGGAGACCAGACATGGCGCCTGCTCTTTTCACAAGAGCGGTTATTAGCGGGGAAGTTATAAATCAGTTTGGAAATGGCACTACGTACCGTGATTACACCTATATAGATGATATAATTGCGGGAATCGAAAAAACCATTGAGGCCGATGTTGGGTTTGAAATATTCAATCTAGGTAATAACAACCCTGTTTCTCTTGCAGAATTTATAAGGTCTCTGGAAATGCTCGTCGGCAAAAAAGCCAAAATAAATAAACTGCCTTTACAGATTGGGGATGTAAAAAAGACTTGGGCAAATATTGATAAAGCTAAAAAGCTTCTGGGTTGGGAGCCAAAGGTAAAAATCAATGAAGGTTTAAAAGGTTATATAGAATGGCTCAAAAAAATACATTAAAAAAAACACCCATTTCTGTTTTTTTCCCTTGTTATAATGATGCCGGCTCCATTGGGATTTTAGTTGAAGATGCTGATAGGATTCTTCAAACTATTACCAATAATTACGAAATTATCGTCGTTGACGACGGATCCCAGGATGAAAGTAGAAGACTTCTTCTTCGTCTTTCTAAAAAGACTAGAAAACTTAGACTTATATTCCACAAAAAAAACTTGGGTTACGGCGGTGCGTTAAAGTCTGGATTTGACAACAGTAAAAAGAAATATGTGTTCTACACTGACGGCGATGGCCAATATGATGTAAAGGAAATTACGAAGCTTGTTGGAGAAATGCGCGATGGCGTCGACGTTATCCAGGGATATAAATTAAAAAGGTACGATCCTTGGTACAGAATTGTGATAGGAAGGCTTTATCACTATTTTTCCAAAATTTTGTTCAATTTGAAAGTTCGGGATGTTGATTGTGATTTTAGACTTATAAAAAAATCTGCTTTGGCAGCAATAACTCTTGAATATAATAGTGGGGTAATTTGTGTTGAACTGGTTAAAAAACTTCAAGATAAAGGGTTTAAGTTTAAAGAAGTTGGAGTAAATCACTACCCTCGTTTACACGGCCACTCTCAATTTTTTAATTATAGAAGAATATTGAAAACCATTTTTGAGTTAGTTGAACTGCGCCTAAAATTATGGGTGAGTACTTGAGAGTTTAAAAAATACTATGGGGTTGAAGAATAAAAATGTACTTATAACTGGCGGGTTAGGCTTCATAGGAAGCAATTTGGCTATTAAGTTAGTTGAATTAGGCGCCAACGTGGAAGTGTATGATTCTCTGATTAAAAATTTCGGGGGCAATACTTTTAATGTAGCACCTGTTAAAAGTAAGTTAATAATTACAATTGCAGACTTAAGAGATGTAAAAAGGCTAAAAGGTTCTGTGAAGGGGAAAGCTTTCATTTTTAATTTGGCTGGAAATTTATCTCACATCGACAGTATGAAAGACCCTTTTATGGATATTGATATTAATTGTCGAGCACAACTTTGTCTACTAGAAGCATGCAGAGAAAATAATCCTACTGCAAAAATTATCTTTGCAGGTACTAGAAACCAATATGGCAGAGCATTGTATATGCCGGTTGACGAAAAACATTTACAAGAGCCAACGGACATTAATGGCATAAACTCCATAGCAGCTGAGAAGTATCATTTACTTTATAACAGAATCTATAAAATTCCTGCGGTTTCCTTGAGAATGACAAACACATTTGGTCCACGACATCAAATGGCTCATAGCAGGCAAGGTGTTTTAAATTGGTTTATACGGCTCATTATGGATAATAAGCAAGTTGAGCTGTATGGCGACGGGTTGCAGATTCGAGACGTGAATTATGTTGATGATGTTGTTGAAGCGTTAGTGCTGGCCGCTATTTCTAAAAAAACTAGCGGACAAATTTATAATTTAGGTGGACACCCTATAACTTTAAAGGAATTTGTGCAAGAAATAATTGACACATTGGGAAAGGGTTCGTTTAAGGTGATAGGTTTTCCAAAAGATAGAAAATCAATTGAAATTGGAAGTTATGTTGCCGATATATCGAAGATAAAAGAAGACTTAGGTTGGGAACCAAGGACTCATACGGCAGATGGGGTATTAATGACCATTAATTATTATTTAAAAAATAAAAAAAAATACTGGTGACAAATGATTCCGCTTATTAATATTAAATCCAACAAAAAAACTTTAAAAAAAATAAAAGTTGCAGTTAATTATGTTATCGATTCTGATTCTTACATACTTGGTGAAAAACTCAGATCTTTCGAAGAAAAATTTGCAAAATACGTGGGTACAAAGTACGCAGTGGGTGTCGGAAACGGAACAGACGCCCTAAGAATTGCTCTAAGGGCATTGGGCATTGGTGACAATGACAGCGTTCTAACTGTTGCGTTTACATCCCCATTTACCGCAGTCGCTATTTCAGAGGAGGGGGCGACACCAGTCTTTTGCGATATAAACGAAAAAACATTAACTATTGATGTTAAAGACGCTCAAACCAAAATTAAAAAAAATACGCGTGCAATAATACCAGTGCATATTTACGGTAATCCGGCAGACATGGATGAGATTAAAGTATTTGCAAAAAAAAATAAGCTATTTGTAATTGAAGATGCTTGTCAGGCAATAGGCGCTATATATGGGAAAAGGAAGGTCGGTTCCTTAGGCCATGCGGGAGCTTTTAGTTTTTACCCAACTAAGAATCTAGGAGCGATGGGCGATGGCGGCATGATGGTAACTAATAATAAAAGTGTTGCAGGGATGGCCAGATCTTTGAGACACGGGGGGCAGACGAGAAGATTTTGGCATAAGTTTTCGGGAGTTAATAGCCGGCTGGATGAAATTCAAGCCGCAATTTTAGAAGTTAAATTGAAAGAAATTGATTACTCTAACAGGAAAAGGGCGATTGCTTCTGCAAGATATAAGAAAGAGTTGTCCAGTCTTCCAATTAGATTTCAGGAGTCGATGCCAGGGTCAAAAAGTGCCAATCATTTGTTTGTAATTACAACGAAGAAAAGAGATGGGCTAAAAAAATATTTAGAAAGTAAAGGTATAAATAGTGATGTTTATTATCCATATCCTGTGCATATGCAGCCAGCGTTTAGTAAAAATAGAGGCGACCTGCCTATAACAGAAAGATTGTGTAGAGAGGTACTTGCGCTACCACTTTTTCCTGACATGAAGAAGTCTGATCAATACATAGTCATTCAAGAAATTAAAAATTTCTTTAAAGATGATTAACTCAATAAATGAATTATGGCAATTCAGGGAACTTCTGGTCGCCTTGACTTTAAGAGAGATAAAGGTGCGTTATAAGCAAACTATCCTTGGAATGCTTTGGGCAATCCTTCAACCTCTTTCTCTGACGCTAATATTTACTTTTGTTTTTGGAATAATTTTAAAAGTGAACTCCGGAGTGGTTGCTTATCCGGTATTTGCTTACAGCGCACTTGTCCCATGGACTTTTTTTTCTAATTCAGTAACATTCGGATCCTTGTCTGTTGTAAACAATGGAAATTTGGTTACCAAAGTCTATTTCCCTAGGGAAATTTTACCATTATCGTCAATAGGTGCAGCATTATTTGACTTTTTGATGGCAGGTATCATTTTAATTTTGATATTATTTTTCTACCAGATTCCAATTAATCTTAACTTCCTTTTGATACTATTAATAATTCCATCGATAATTTTTTTAACGGCAGGTATTTCTTTTTTCTTTTCTGCTATCAATGTTATGTTTCGCGACATTCGTTTTGTTATACCGCTTCTTCTGCAAATCTGGCTTTACGTCACACCGGTTATTTATTCGACAAACCAGGTACCGCAAAAGTACCAAATATTTTTCAAACTTAATCCGTTGGTTTCTTTAATTGAAAACTTCAGACTGGTTACTGTTTATGGCAGGTCGCCAAATCTTTTGGAAGTAGGATTTAATTTGGTTTTATCACTTTGCGTTTTAGTGATTGGCTATTGGTTTTTTAAATCAAGGGAGAAAATTTTCGCCGATGTGATATGAGCCAAAATACTTTTGCGATTGAGTTTAAAAACGTAACTAAAAATTATCTGATAACAAAAGGAAGATATGGTCTCTTGAGTGAAAAGGTTGGTGAGCTTTTCTCATTTGGTAGGAGTCAATCAAATAATAGGAGAGTAATAACAGCTTTGAAAAATGTTTCATTTAAAATTAAACATGGCGAAGCAGTGGGGGTAATCGGTAGAAACGGTGCCGGCAAATCTACAATTCTAAAACTCATTTCAAAAATTTCTTACCCAAATCAAGGACAAGTTTTAGTAAAAGGGAGAATCGGAGCATTTATCGAGTTAGGGGCCGGGCTTCACCCCGAACTTTCAGGCAGAGAAAATATTTTTTTATACGGAGCTATTTTGGGAATGAAGAAGAAAGAAATTGAGAAAAAGTTTGATGAGATTGTTGATTTTGCAGAAATTAGAAAATTTCTAGACGTCACAATCAAAAAGTACTCTTCAGGAATGTATTCAAGGCTAGGTTTTTCTGTTTGCGCATTTTGTGACCCCAATATCCTTTTGGTAGATGAAGTTTTGGCTGTTGGTGACAACAATTTTCAACAAAAGTGTTTAGACAAAATGTGTTCTTTTGCAAAAAGAAAAACTATTGTTTTTGTATCACACGACCTTAGAGCTATAAAAAGCATCTGCAAAACTGTAATCTATTTAGAAAAGGGTAAAATCAAAAAAATAGGGAATCCGCAAGAAGTTATAAAAAGTTATCTAAAAGAAGCCAAAGGGGATCAAATTTGAAAATTATTGTGGCTTTGACGTTGAAAATGGATTTTTAGATTTGGAAATCGTGTAAATACAAATGTCGTAAGGGAAACTTGAATAAATTTTAAATTCATCAAGAATAAAGTGTTTTTTTAACAGTGATTTATAATCTGAACTGTGTAGTATGTTGTGGCCCTGGTCCAAATTTCTCAAAAATTTTCCGAAAATATTCCAACTGTCGATCGGTTGAATTGCGTCTAGTATAATTACGTGACCTTTCCTTCGGGTAACTCTTAGGCTTTCCTTGATGGATTTAATTAGCTTTTTTTCTGGAAGGTGATGGAGAACCCCCTTGCTGATTACGGTATCAAACGTATCTTTGGGAAATGTTAAATTAGCAGAGTCCATAACAAAAAATTTATCTCCTGGGAATCGTTTTTTTGCAGTTTTTATGAAATCGTTGCTGATATCTATTCCTGTAAAATTTTTAACAGGGATATCGTCTCTGTAAAATGCTGTAGCGCAACCGATGTCAAGAACGTTTTTTGCAAAAACTTTTTTTAATCTTTTGGACAATTCTTTTACTGATTTTTTTGAAAGAAAGTATGCTAGCACTCGCTGGCTTAAATCATAGCCAAAACTTGTTTCTAAAAATTGATGCGCATTTGTTTTCATTTTGGTAACAATTAATTTTAAATTATACCAGTTGCCTTCCAATTGTTGATTTGTGAGGATTTGAGGTAGAATGACAACATTTGAAAAATATAAAAACAGTGATTTTATGCGGTGGAAGAGGATATAGACTCAAGGAGGAAACTGAGTTTATTCCTAAACCCATGATCCAGATTGGTGGTCAACCGGTTCTATGGCATATCTTGAACATTTATTCCCATTATGGTTTCAACGATTTTGTGATAGCTCTCGGTTACAAGGGAAATGTTATTAAAGATTATTTTGCGAATAAAAAATATTACGACGGTGATTTTACCCTGGACACAAAAACAAAAAAGATAAGACATCTCTTCAAACCTGCGGGCGGTTATAAAGTTACCCTTGTGGATACCGGCTTGGATTCACTCACAGGCGAAAGAGTAAGGCTTATTAAAAAATATATCGACACTCCAAATTTTATGGTTACCTATGGTGATGGGGTATCAAATATAAACATCAATCAACTTTACAAGTACCACCTACATAAAAAGGCCACGGCGACTATAACCGGTGTCTACCCTTATCTAAGATATGGAGGTATGAAAATAGATGCTAATGGTTTTGCTTACAATTTTGAAAGAAAGGCTCAAATACGGCAGACAATTAATGGCGGGTTTATGGTTTTTAGCAAAAAAATATTTAATTATATTAAACCGAACTCAATGATAGAAGAAGTTTTTACCCCTCTCAGTAAAGAAAAAAGAGTAGCGGTATTTGAGCATAAAGGTTTTTGGCAGTCGATGGACACGTATCAGGATATGGAAGAGCTCAATGCCCTATGGGATAAAACAGCGCCCTGGAAGATATGGTAGGATCGCCCAAAAAAATTATTTTAGTCACAGGCGGTTTGGGTTTTATCGGTGGTCATCTAGTAGAAAGACTTGTTGAAAAAAACTGGAAGGTAATAGTTCCCTATTACTATAAAACTCAACAAGAAAAATTTAATTTCCAAAGGCATAAAAATATGGCTACAATTTTAAAAATCAATATTCTTGATTTTAAAAAAATAATTTTAGCACTACAAAAATATAAAGTTAATTCAATAATACATCTTGCCGCAGAATCACAAGTTACTAAAGCATTAAATGCACCTCTCCAAACTTTAAGAACAAATGTAATGGGCACTGCTGCCATTTTGGAGGCGGCAAAAATCGTAGGTGGAATAGAAAACATAATTATTGCATCATCAGATAAGGCATATGGAAAATCAATAAAATCTTATAGAGAGTGTGACCAGCTTCGGGGCGATCATCCTTATGATGTATCAAAATCTAGTGCAGATTTAATTGCTCAAACATATTACAAAACTTATCATTTGCCTGTCATAATAACCAGATTTGGAAACGTGTATGGCCAGGCTGATTTACATTTTGAAAGACTGATACCGGGTATATGCAGGTCGATATTTACCAGAAAAATGTTTGAGGTGAGGAGCAATGGTAAATACGCTAGAGATTATTTACACATTGATGATGTTGTTGACGGTTATTTGTTTCTGCTGAAGAACTTTAAAAAGGTTAAGGGTGGTGCCTTTAACTTCTCTTCCGGGGACAATTTATCGGTGTTGTCTGTTATTCGTAAAATGGAAAATATTCTAGATCAAAAAATTCCGTATAAAATCGTGAACAATGCTGTAAATGAAATACCTAGTCAACATCTGGACGATACTAAAATAAGAAAGCTTGGCTGGAAATCTAAAAATGATATGGATGGTACGATTGCTTCTGTTTTTTCCTGGTATCATTCTTACTTTTCAAAGTAGTTAGTTATTTTGGATATTAATGTAGTATTCAGTGTAAAATAATCTCCCTTGATTCATGCAGAAGAGAAAAATTAAAGTAGGAATAATAGGAACGGGAAATATTGGCTGTGACCTATTGGTCAAGGTACAAAGATCAAGATTTCTGGAATGTGGAATTTTTACCGGTCAAAGAGAGGAATCTTCTGGATTAAAATTTGCCAAGAAGCTTGGTGTTAAAACATCTTTTTCGTCCATTTCCGAGATTGAGACTAACTCAGAATTGTGTCAGATCGTTTTTGATGCTACTAACGCTAAATCGCATGCTATCCATGCACCGCTTCTTAAAAAGTTAGGTAAATTTACCATTGATATGACTCCCTCAAATATCGGGAAGATGTGCATACCTGTGATAAACATGGCTGAGTGTTTGCAAGAATTTAACGTTAACATGATTTCATGCGGGGGGCAGGATACGACCCCAATTGCCTGCGCAATAATGAGTGTCCATCCGGATACGAAATATATCGAGATCGTTTCTCACATTGCATCTAAATCTGCTGGTATTGGCACACGAGACAACATAGATGAGTATACACAAACGACCAGCGATGGGATAAAAATTTTTACAAAAGTTCCTAAAGCTAAGGCAATTATAATTCTTAATCCTGCTGAGCCTCCTATCATGATGCATAACACTGTTTTCGCCCAAATCGAAAAGCCAAACATTAAATTATTAAAATATAGAATTGATTCTGTGGTTAAAGATATAAGAAAATACGTTTTGGGATATAGACTAACTCTGGGTCCAATTTATGAAAATGGGCGTCTTACCATAATGAATGAAGTTGAAGGAAGAGGCGACTATTTACCAAAGTATGCCGGCAATTTGGATATCATCAATAGCGCTGCCATAGAGGTAGCAGAGGCGTATGCAAGGAGAACGCTAAGATTATGAATGATATAAAAATTGTGGATTCAACCTTAAGGGATGGCTCTCATGCCATTCGACATCAATTTGATGTGAAGACAATAAGGGCCTATGCGACCGGCGCTGAGGAAGCTGGTATTCCTATTCTTGTGGTTGGACACGGCAATGGTCTTGGCGCTTCTTCTTTACAGTTGGGTTTTTCCAAGCTTCCTGATGTTAGGATGCTTTCAATTGCAAGAAGTGTCCTTAAGCGAACAAAACTAGCCGCTTTTTTGATACCTGGATTTGGCACAATAAAAAACGACCTAAATCCCGCAATAAACATTGGACTTGATACTCTGATGGTCGCTTCACATTGCACAGAAGCGAATATTACTCGTCAGCACATAGAGTATGGGGTAAGTAAGAATTTAGAAGTTTATGGGGTTTTGATGATGTCGCATATGCTAGATGCGAAGAGATTAGTTCAGCAGGCAAAACTCATGCAAAGTTATGGAGCAAGCGCAGTAATACTTATGGATTCTGCCGGAGCTTATTTACCTGAGGATGTAACAATAAAAATAAAATTACTTATAAACGAGTTAAAAATAGATGTTGGTTTTCACGCTCATAATAATTTAGGAATGACTATCGCAAATTCTTTAGCAGCAGTTGAGGCTGGTGCTAAGATAATCGACACTACATCTAGGGGGTTGGGGGCAGGCGCAGGTAATTGTCAGCTTGAAGTAATCGTTGCCGTTCTAATGAGGAAGGGCTACAAATTAGATCTTGATCTTTTTAAACTTATGGACAATAGCGAAAAGATAACCGCAAAGATTATGAAAAAACCGCAGGAAATAAGTGCCATCAGCCTTACGAGTGGACTTGCCGGAGTTTTTAGTGGATTTGCTCCACATGCTAGAATGGCTGCGAAAAGATTTGGTGTGGATGCCCGAGACATACTTGTTGAACTGGGGCGAAGGAAGATAGTGGCTGGCCAAGAAGATATAATTGTGGATATTGCGGCAAACCTAAAACAGAAAAAAAGCGCCATAGAGAGAGAAAACCCAATTGAAGCATTAATATAAATTAGATGACTGTATCTGACTACATTGTGAAATTCTTGGAAAGCAGAGGAGTTGACACTGTGTTTATGGTTACTGGCGGACAGGCAATGTTTTTAAATGATGCGGTCTTTCGAAATAAAAAAATTAAACCTGTATTCAATCATCATGAACAAGCGACCGGAATGGCGGCTGAAGCATATGGCAGAATTAGTGGGAAAATGGGTGTGGCTATGGTAACGGCAGGCCCGGGAGCAATAAATGTCTTAAATGGGGTTGTTGGCGCGTATGTAGATTCTGCCCCTATGCTGGTCATTTCCGGGCAATCATCACACTCTACGGTTTCTTATATGCAGGAAACAAAAATTAGGCAGTTCGGCCTTCAAGGGATTAACATCGCACCAATTGCCAAATCTGTAACCAAGTACTTTAAAACAATAGATGACCCTGCAAGTGTTAAGCATTACATGGAGGAGGCTTATTTTTGGGCGATGTCTGGAAGGCGCGGTCCTGTATGGATAGAGGTACCACTGGACATTCAAAGGATGGAAGTTCCCGAAAAGCTTTTACAAAAATTTGTTGAACCAAAATTTCCTAAAATAGCTGAAATTTCCAGTGAGGAGATAAACAGAGTTTTGGAAATAATCTATAAATCACGCCGACCACTTATCTTGGCTGGTCAGGGCATTAGAACAGGAATGGCCGAGAAACTTTTTAAAGAAGTAGTCTCAACTTTAAAAATTCCAGTTGAAACAACAAGACTTGGCATTGACCTTATTGAAAGCACTAACCCACTTTTTGTTGGCAGGCCGGGACTATACCCAGAGCGAGCTGCAAATTTTGCTATTCAAAATGCCGATTTAATTATCTGCCTGGGAACAAGGCTTGATACAGGTATTATTGGTTATGATGCTAAGGATTGGGGTAGACATGCAAAAAAAATTGTAGTCGACATAGATGTTTTCGAATTAAATAAACCAGGTATCAATATCGACTTTAAAATAAATAAAGACGTAAAAGTATTTCTTGAAAAACTACTAAAATCTATCAATAGAAAGAGGCTTCCAGGCTTTGATAATTGGACTCGTGTATGTGCTTCCTGGAGAAAAAAATATCCTATGGTTTTGCCCCATTACAAAAGAGAGGCTCTAGTAAATTCGTATTACTTTACAGAACGGTTATCTAAATTTGCATCCGATCGTGACACCATAGTTGTTGATACCAGCTCCCCATTTCATGTTGTTTGCCAAACGTGGAATTTAAAAAAGGGTCAAAGGTTTATCACGACAGGAGGAATTTCAACAATGGGATACTGGCCAAGTAGCGTAGGAGCATGTATAGCTTCTGGAGGTAAAAGAACGATTGTTGTAACGGGGGATGGCTGTTTACAAATGAATATTCAAGAACTGGCTACAGTAAAGCAAAACAATTTGCCTATTAAAATTTTTGTCATTAACAATAATGGCTATTTGCTAATTAGACATACTCAAAAAACACATATGGCCGGTCGACTCATGGGTGAGAGCCCAAAAACGGGATTGTGGTTTCCAGATATTTTGAAAATAGCTAGCTCTTATGGAATTCGTGGAATAAGAATTAACAACACTCGAGAAATCGACAAAAAGATAAAACAAGTACTCTCTTATCCTGGCCCAGTATTGTGTGACGTTAGGTCAGGGCATTGGCAATTGGTTGTGCCTAGAATTCATTCGGTGAAACGGGCGGACGGTTCTATGGTATCCAGACCATATGAGGATCTTTTTCCTTTGCTATTGCCCAAGGAGCTAGAATCCAATATGATTGTAAAATCAACTGCTGAAAATAACTTATAGCTTGTAACATTTATTACTTATCATGTATAGACCACACGGGATGATATTAACGGCTGGCCCTTCTATTACTCAAAAAGAAATTAATTATGTAAATGATGCAGTCACTAACGGGTGGAATTATCATATGTTTGATTACAAAGAAAAACTTGAAAGAAAATTTGCAAATTATATTGGTTCCAAATACGTAATGGCTGTGTCTGGGGCGACCGGCGCTATGCAACTTGCACTTGCCTGCTTGGATATCAAGCCGGGGGATGAAGTTATTTTGCCTGATTTAGCTTTTTACGCAGCTTCCGATGTAGTTATGCGTCTTGGAGCAAAACCAATTTTTATAGATGTTTTGCCAGACACATGGTGCATTGACCCAGATAAAATTAAAAAGGCTATCAGTAGCCGTACTAAAGCTATTATGCCTGTTTACATGTACGGAAATCTTTGTGAGATGGATGAGATTATGAACATAGCGAAAAAGCATGGACTTTATGTAGTTGAGGATGCTGCTCCAGCATTAGGCTCTATATATAAGGGGAAAAAGCCTGGCACATTCGGAGATTTTGGAGCATATAGCTTTCAGGGGGCAAAAATAGCTATTTCTGGAATTGGTGGGATGCTCGTTACAAATAGCAAAAAGAATTTGGACAAAGCAAGAATGCTAAACGAGCATGGAAAAGATCCGAAGCGAAAATTTTGGCAAATACGGGTGGGATATAGCTATCACATGTCCAATATCCAAGCAGCCCTCGCACTGGCTCAAATTGAGCGTATTGAGGAGTTTGTCAGAAGAAAGAATAAAATATTTAAATGGTATGCTCGCAAACTTGGCAAATTAGGAGGAATATCCATGAATCCTGACAAAACAAATACTAGGTCAAATAAATGGATGTCATCTATTGTTTTAGACAAAAAATTTGAATATACCCGCGATCAATTAATGAGGGCAATGGCTAAACAGCTCGTTGACACAAGGCCATTTTTCTATCCGGTTAGCATGTTTCCTATGTATAAGGAAATTAACACACCTGTCGCCCATCATCTTGGCCTAAATGGTATTAATCTTCCAAGTGGTGTGAATCTTACGGAAGAACAAGTAAATTATATTTCAGACTGTTTAGTCCGCAAGCTAACTAAATAAGCTCTAAATTAATGTCTCATTATTCAAGTAAAATAAACGCTCTGAAGAAGAGGCCTAAATTTGTTATTAAAGTTGGCAAAATTCACTCAATAATAATTTTTCTTCGCGTAATAAACAATGCAGATGTTGAAAATAAAATTCTTATAAAGAATATAGCTTTGTGGAGAAGGAGGGAGGCTTTCTGGTTTGGTGACACGTTTAAAGTTACTGTCAAAAGGACAAAAAAATGGTTAAAGGATTTAGTCATTGATAATCAGGACAGGATTTTGTTCGCAATTGAGGATGAGTACGGTAGGTTTTATGGGCATCTAGGTTTTTATAGGTACAGACGAAGGGATAACTCATGCGAGTTAGATAATGTCGTGAGAGGTTTAAAAAATATTCCTGGGCTGATGACTACATGTGTTACCACCTTAGTCAGTTGGGGTTTTAAAAATTTAAATATAGACAGGCTCTATTTAATAACATTTAATGATAATGTAAGAGCAGTGAATCTTTATAAACGTTGCGGATTTAAAACTGTGAGGAAAATACCTCTTATGGAGACAGTTGTAAACGGAGATGTTAAGTGGGTGAAGCTTCCTAAAAGTGCTAATGGTGTTGCCGATAGATCCTATGTCAGAATGGTGAACATTGGGCACTTGTCTTCTTAGATACCAATTTTTTTCTTGACTATATAAATTGGTCTTTGCTTAACTTCGTCGTAAATTCTGGCAATATATTCTCCAATAACACCAAGGATCACAAATAACATGCCAAACAAAAAGCTAATTAAAACTACAATTGTTAGAACTCCTTTTGCTTCTCTACCCAAGGCTAAAAATAAAATGATTTCTAAAGACAGTATGAAGAAAGAAGCTATTGCAAGTACAAACCCCAATATTGTCACTAGCCTTAGCGGTATGTAGGAAAATGATAATATCCCATTTACGGCTACCTTAAGCACAGTAATGAAATCTGCTTTAGACTCGCCAGCAAATCTCGGCGATCTATTGTATGGGATACCAATTTGAGTAAAGCCAGTCCAGAATGTTAGTCCTTTAAGGAATTTGTTTCTTTCCCCCATGCTATTTATCACCTCGTATACTTTTTTATCGACAAGCCTATAATCTGACGCATTTTCAGGAAACATTTTTCCGGTTGCAAACCTTAATATTTTATAGAACAGTAGGGAGTTAAATTTACGAATAAGTGAATTATCTGCTCTTTTTTTAATCGTTCCGTATACAATCTCGTAACCTTCTTCCCACTTTCTTAAGAAACTCGAAATGAGTGCGGGTGGTTCTTGTAGGTCTCCCATTAAAATCACAGCTGCATCCCCGCTTGAAAAATTGAGTCCGGCGCTAATTGCTGCATCAACATTACCGAAATTTCTAGAAAGTTGAATAATTTTCAGCCTTGGATCTTTTTTGCGTATGGATTTTAAGATTTTGAACGTAGAATCGCTTGAACCGTGTTCAACCGCTATAATTTCGAATTGATAGTTTTTTTCTTTTGCCATCAAATCGCTTATTTGTTTATAAAGCTCTTTGACATTTTCTTCTTCGTTAAAGAGGGGGGTAACAATACTTATTTTTTTCATTAATATTTACTTGTTTTTGTTTGGCAGCTAATATATAGCGTATGGACAAACAGCTTCAGGCATTTATTCGTAGGTATTATACCGAAAATCATAAAAAACAGATATTTATTCCTAGGGTCACTCCTGTAAAAGTTGCAGGACGTGTCTTTGATCATAATGAAATTGAAAAGGCTGTCGAGGCATCATTGGAATTTTGGTTAACTGAAGGTCATTATGCTGAAGAGTTTTGCAAAAAATTAGGAAATTTTTTGGGCGTAAAGTTAGTGACTATAACAAATTCCGGTTCAAGCGCCAACTTAGCCGCTTTTTATGCGTTGACTTCTCCAAAACTTGGCAAAAGGAGAATTTTACCCGGGGACGAGGTTATCACGGCAGCTTGCTCTTTCCCTACAACAGTAAACCCAATCATTCAATTTGGCGCTGTACCTGTTTTTGTTGACGTTAACCTTGAAACAAGAAACGCTGAAGTTGAAATGATCGAAAAAGCGATCACAAACAAAACGAAGGCTATAATACTTGCCCATACCCTCGGGAATCCATTTGACGCTGAGAAAGTAGCTAAAATTGCCAAGAAGCACGGACTCTGGCTTATTGAAGATTGCTGTGACGCATTGGGTTCAAAGTTTGCCGGCCGTTATGTATCTACGTTTGGGGACATAGGCACTTTTTCCTTTTACCCTGCCCATCAAATAACAATGGGGGAAGGCGGAGCTGTTGTTACCAGTAACCCCGATTTACATGTTCTTGTAAATTCCTTTTGCGAGTGGGGACGAGACTGCTGGTGCAGGACAGGTCAGGATAACAGGTGTGGTAGACGGTTTTCTTTCAAACTTGGCAAGTTACCTTATGGATATGACCATAAGTATACATATTCACATATTGGATTTAATTTAAAGGCTACAGACATTCAGGCTGCAATAGGAGTCGCACAGCTTGATAAGCTCCCCGGTTTTATCAAAGCAAGACAAGAAAACCACCAGTTTCTATACGAGGAACTTAAGAAATTTGATAACTTTTTTGTTCTGCCGAAGTGGGATATTAAATCTGATCCATGTTGGTTTGGATTTATGTTGGCGATTCGAGACAACGCACCATTTAATAGGCTAGCGATAGTTAATTATTTGCAAAGTAACAAAATAGAAACTAGAAGTCTTTTTGCAGGAAATTTATTGCGTCATCCAGCATATTGCAAAATAAAACATAGGGTGGTTGGAAATCTAAAATTTAGTGATAAGATTATGAGCAATGGTTTTTGGATGGGCGTTTATCCTGGAATCGGAAAAGTTGAATTAAAATATGTTGTTTCAAAGTTTGAAGAGTATTGTTACCAATATTCCAGATAAATATTTGCTTCTTTTTATCATTGCAATTGGTTTATTGTTAAGAACAATTAATTTAACTATTGGTTTTCCAATATTATATGCTTCGGGTGATGAAGCTGTTTACCACCTTAGCGCTCTTAATATGCTTGCTAGCAAAACACTATTTACCTTAGGAAACTACGGTCCTTTAGGTGCCTATCTTCAAATTCCATTCATAGCTCTTGCATCATTTGTTTTATTTATCACTGGCAAGATTCATTCTATTTCTGATTTAGAATTTCTGATAGTAACTCACGAAGGATATTTTCTATTTATACCTAGGGTTATTTCGGCATTATTTGGTGTTTTGGCAATATTGGTTAGTTATAAACTTGCTAGACTACTGTTTTATAAAAAGGAAGTCGCATTATTTAGCTCTCTACTTACAGCTGCCTCATATAATCTTGTCTTAATTTCACATCAAGCAAGACCTTGGTCAGAAGCAGTTTTCTTCTCAATAGTTGCTGTTTACTGGGCAGTAAAAGCCGTAAAAACCAAAAACAAGTTCCCAAAGTATGTGTTAGTTTCATTTTTTTTTAGCGCTGTTTCCTTTGGTTTCCATCAGTTTGGGGCGATGAGCGCATTACTTATTTGCCTAATCATTTTTTTTTCTGAACTTAAAATTAAAAAATATATTAGAGGATTACTTGCCGGGCTAACTTTTTATACCATGATTGTATTCGTTCTAAATTTAGTTAGTTTAGGGTCAAAAGTATTTCGAATTTTGGATCCGACAAACCGGTCGGACAGCGTTGAATTGGTTAAGTTAAATATAACGGACCTAAATTCTTTTTTAAACGCTGGCAAGTCGATTCTTAATGTTTTTTTTACAGATCCAATTATCATTCTTTTTTTTGTGATTTTTGCACTTACAAAATACAAAAAGCACGGGATACATCGGGCTTTTATACTTTTTTTTGTTATAAATATTTTAATATGGGTTCTTTTTTTTCCCCCCCTTAGTCGCTATTTATTGATTTCTTTTTGTTTTTTACCAGTGTTGGCCGGATATGTTTTTTATGAATTTGTACTACGAGTCAGATATAGACACTTGTTTTTTGTGATTGTTATGATTTTAACTTTTTTTAATTCTGTTTATTTTAACTTGGTTCTTGTTCAAACATCGACCTATGATCTTATAAGACAATGGTTGGACCAGAATATAGAAAAGAGCACCCCGCTCGTAGCTACGTCTCACAGGTATTATGGGTATGTTCCGAATGCGCTTGTTATAAAAAAAGTGCAGGAGATGAACCCGGGATATTATGGAAGAGCTGCAAAACTTAGTGGGAATACATATGCCGACAACGTTAGAGATATAATGTATGCTAACGCAATTTCTACAGCAGGCGATAGCAAGGTAAATTATACAAATAAAGCTTTGTTAATAAGCAACTCAAGAATTGTTATTGACAATTACAATTCATCTTCGGACAGATTATTAGAGCTTGATCCGAAACGTTACAGGCTGGTTGCACATTTTAGTCCTACTGGGAGCAAGATCTACGATACCGATATCCCCGAGGCTCTTTTTGACACAACAGCAATATTCCCATATTTTAGACTCATAAGACCAGGTCCCTATATTGATGTACTGGGGGTAATAGACTGATCTAGTCTTTTTTCACTTCAACAAAAAGGAGATGTATTTGACCATTGGGTAAGTATGTTTTGTTAACCACATTTTTTACGTCAGGAGGAAACTCTTCCGGGTATCCGATCAAAAGTGTTTTAATTCTGCTTTTGTCGTTTTCCCAATCTATTGGTCTGAATTCAATGTTTTCGATCTTATCGTATATTTGCCTATATGATGGTGGTTCGTTAGTCCAAAGAGCAGACTTGGATTGAAAAACAAAAGGTGATGTCTTGTTATAAAATGCGTAATAAACTCCCGGGACTAATTTTCTGTAAGACCACGAAAATATGATAGTTTCGTAATTGGATTTATTCTTTCTTACAAATGGCATAACGTCCCTAACAGTTGCAAACCAAGCTCCGTTATTACTTTCAGCGTTAAATTCTTGTGGTGAATGAATAAAGTATTGGTGAATGAAAAAGTACACATTTAAAA
>ERZ1292625.157-Hain-H41-01um-R1-157-length-113680-cov-27_pt1 | contig 113680 bp, 155 predicted proteins | sample MGYA00564400_ERZ1292625 | MGnify/ENA primary metagenome ERZ1292625 (study PRJEB36523, sample SAMEA6512639) | groundwater metagenome | collected 2019-01-08 | study: AquaDiva: Metagenomics assemblies of 32 groundwater samples
ATCAAGATGAGCATCATTCAAGAAGCCCCGCACTTTAGTGCGGGGAGAACGTCACCTTTGTCCATATTTTTTAGTCTTGTAGATAGGACATTAATAGATTCAACAAACACATATTCTATAATTATTGGCTCACCATATTCTTCTGCAAATATATTTTGCATTATTTTTTCAGCTTTTTTGTGATTTTCATCTTCAGTATTGTAATAGGAAACGATAAAGCTGGAATCTAAAAGTATCATTTTAGCTGTAAAGAATTTTATCTATTTCCTTACTTGTTTTTTCTGTTCCTTTGCCAAAGCTAAATGGCTTTATTTTTAGAAAAGAATATATTGCTCTTTTCTTAGACTTTTTCCTTTCTCTTTTTTTCATAGTCACTTTCAAGGCCTCAACCATCTTACTTCGTAGTAAAGAACGTCGTGTTCATCATCAACTATCGCTAAAAGGAGCTTCTTCTTTGTGCTAGTCGCGACGCGGTTTTTAGCGCTAAATTCATGCCAGCTTAGAGTTTGATGTTCTTGAACTGGGAAGACTAGCCATGTTGCATGTTCTTTGCCAGGACTTGAGCCTTTAGGATAGACTCTAAAGTCTGCTCCGAATTTAAGGGCTGTTTTTACTATGTATCCTTTGCTTCTTAAGTCACTAAAAACTAGATATTTTGTTTGGAAATTTTTATCGGCTTTTTTTGCTTTTTTTGCTAATGTGTCTTGTGAGATTTGCTTTGTTTTTTCAAATAGTTCTAGTTTCCTTTGTTCCATCAGATAGAGAGTTTCAAATAACGAATAAGTAATTTTGGAATTGTGTTTTTCTCCAAGGTTACTTTTTTCAACCAGAGAGAATGCTAGTTCGCTTGTTGAGGATGCAGAATTGCCAGAGAGATAAGCCGTGATCATTATTATTAATAGGAAAAGGCTTATTTAAGTTTGGTGGAAATCTTTAAATTGGCGCTTGAATGTAGGTTTCTATGACTGTTAATTTTAAGGCTATAGAGAAAAAGTGGCAGAAAGTTTGGCGAGAGACTAAGGCTTTTGAGGTTAGCGAGAGAAGCGAGAAGAAGAAATTTTATTGTTTGGAGATGTTTCCTTATCCTAGTGCTAGCTTCTTGCATATGGGTCATGTAAAGTGTTATTCTATTGGAGACTTAACTGCGAGATATAAGAGAATGAAGGGCTTTAACGTGCTTTATCCAATGGGTTTCGATGCTTTTGGATTGCCGGCTGAGAATGCTGCGATAAAGGAAAAGACACATCCTAAGAAATATACTGAAAATGCCATAAAGATAATAAAAAAATTGATGCAGGAGCTTGGTTTGAGTTATGATTGGAGTAGAAGTTTCTCTACCCACCAGCCTGATTATTATAAATGGAATCAATGGTTGTTCTTGAGGATGTTTGAGAAAGGTATAGCTTATAGAAAGAAAGCACCTGTAAATTGGTGTCCTTCTTGCAAGACTGTTTTAGCGAACGAAGAGGCTTCTTCTGGAAGATGTTGGAGATGTGATAGTCTTGTCGTTACAAAAGAGCTCGATCAATGGTTTTTGAATATCACAAAGTATGCTGAAGATTTGATTAAGGATTTAAGCAAGGTAGATTGGCCTGAAAGAACTAAAGAGATTCAGAGAAATTGGATTGGGCGAAGTGAAGGTGCTAAAGTGTTGTTTTCAGTAAAAGGACTTGAGGAGACTATTGAAGTTTTTACGACGCGGGTTGATACTATTTATGGGGTTAGTTTTATTGCTTGCTCGCCAAGGCATCCTCTTGTTGGAAGTCTTATTACAGGGACTAAGAACGAGAAAGATTACTTGAAATTTCTAAGCAATATCTCAAGCTCTGAAAAGCTAGATGCTGAAAAGGAGAAGATTGGATTTTTTACTGGTAGATATGCCGTGCATCCTTTTACTGGCGAGGAGATTCCAATTTATGCGGGCAATTTTATTGTTGATGGTTATGGATCTGGGGCTGTGATGGGAGTTCCTGCGCACGATGCGAGGGATTTTGAATTTGCTAAGAGGTATAAACTGCCTGTAAAGAGAGTTGTTGAGAGTTCTGTGAAAGAGGAAGCTTATATCGGAAAGGGTAAACTTTTGAATTCTGGAGAATTTTCCGGATTGGAAAGTGATGATGCTTCTATAGTTATTGCGAAAATTCTTGAGAAGAGGGGTCTTGGAGCTAGAGCTATTGAATACCGACTGAGAGATTGGTTAATTTCAAGGCAAAGATATTGGGGGACTCCGATACCTATAATTTATTGTGATGAATGTGGTGTCGTTCCAGTACCTGAAAAAGATTTGCCTGTGCTCTTGCCGGAGAAGGTTAAATTTACTGGAAAGGGGAATCCTCTTGCAACAAACGATGATTTTGTGAATGTTAAATGTCCTAGTTGCTCTGGAAAAGCAAGAAGAGAGACGGATACCATGGCTACATTTTTTGATTCAAGTTGGTATTATTTGAGATACTGCTCGCCAGAATCTCATGATATTTTTGATCGCAAGAGCGTGGCTTATTGGATGCCCGTTGATCAATATATTGGTGGTGTTGAACATGCAGCTTTGCATTTGCTATATGCTAGATTTTTCACTAAATTTTTGCGAGATTCTGGATGGGTCGTTTTTGATGAGCCATTTATGAAATTATTCAATCAAGGAATTTTGCATAAAGATGGGAAGAGAATGAGTAAGAGCCAGGGGAATACTATTACTGCCGAAGAGGTTTCTAAAAAATATGGAATTGATACAGCAAGATTTTTCTTAATGCATGTTGCAAGTCCTGAAAAAGATATGGAATGGAGCGAGCAGGGTATTGAGGGAGCTTCAAGGGCTGTAGCTCGTTTTATTGAGTTGTTTAAGCATGTTGGGGGGGATAATGATGAGGTTATTGAGCATAAGATAAATAAGACTTTGAAGGAGATTGAAAGTTATTATGAGAATTTTGAATTTAACAAAGCAATGATTTCTTTTTCGGAGATGGTTAATTATTGCCAGGAGCGGAAAAAAGTTCCTAGAAAAGTTTTGGAAACTTTATTATTAATTATTGCGCCTGTGATGCCGCATATTGCTGAAGAGCTTTGGCATAAACTTGGGAATGCTGGCTTGATTGCTTTGGAGAGATGGCCGAAGGCTGATGAAAGTAAAATAAATAATAAAATAGATGAGGCTGAGAGTCGACTTGAGAAGGTTGTTTCTGATGTTAAGAATATTATTTCTCTTTTGGGCAAGGCAAAGAAAGTTTATTTGTATGTTATACCGCCTGAATTGAATAGTTATAATGTTGGCTTTCTTGAGGCTAAGATTGGCTTGCCTGTTTCTATATTTGCTGTCAATGACGCGAAGAAGCATGATCCACAAGGGAAAGCAACTAGAGCTAAGATGGGAAGGCCTGCGATATTTGTTGAGTAGTTTTTTGTTTTGAAAATATTCTTTTATTAGAAAAAGCGAACATTATTACTCTTTTCTTTTCCCATAATTACTCCAGATAAGAGTGGTTTCAGCACAATCTTTAAAAATTTCAAAGGATTATTAGCATCATGAATCTGATTTTTGAAGTGATAGATAAGAATGGCAAGGAAGTGAGGCTAACAAAAGAGCAATGGTCAAAAATCAGGAAAAAGCACCCAGAAGTTGAACATGGGGAGATGATAAAAGAAACCTTGGAAAACCCTACAAAAGCAATCCATCATAGTTTTGATGAGACTATGCATAAGTTCTATAAATATTACAAAAATCGGCAGTACCCAGAGAAATTCTTGATGGTTCTCGTTAAATATTTAAATGGAGATGGATTCGTGGTAACATCCTATTTTATGGATGAGATAGACTAAAATGGAAGAATCATGTGAAATACACTATGAGAAAGAATCTGACTTCTTAGAAGTTCTATTTGGAGAGCAATCAAAATCAATTGCAACAGAGATACAAGAGGGTGTTTTTGTAAGAAAAGATATCAAAACTGGAGAAGTTAAAAGTATTGGGATTGTAGGATTTGGAAAAAGGGTTCAGCTTCTGAAAATGATATTGGCATCGTTCAATAAAAAATTGCCGATAGAAATAAGCCTTCCTTCTGATTAATCGCTAAAACTAAATTCCTTATTTACTCTGCAAACATTTTTTCTTGTAAAAAGACGGAATTTATCCGGTTAAATTTGGAATAATCATATTTATTAATTGCTTTTCTTGAGAGTTTTTATGGATGAACTGATTGCAGTCTTGATCTTGGCGATTGTACAGGGCGTGACTGAATGGTTGCCGGTTTCTAGTCAGGGGCATCTTGTAATTGCGGAATATCTGCTCGGGTATTCTGGTGGGCTACTACTTGAGGTGACTTTGCATTTTGGAACTCTAATGGCGGTTTTTGTTTATTTTGGACGAGAGATAACAGAAATGCTCGAAGATGTCCTTAGATTGAAATGGAAAACAGAGAAAGCAAGATTTTTCTGGCTTGTGATTCTTGCGACTATCCCTGGAGTGATATTTGGATTTTTAATTAGGGATTATTTTGAATCTATTTTTTCGGGATTTGTAATTTTGGCTTTGAGTTTTGCTATTACCGGGGTGACTTTGATGATTGCTAGTTTTGAGCTGACTAGCAGGAGAGAGCTGAATTGGAAGATTGCTTTAGTTGTTGGGTGTGCTCAAGCGATTGCTATTGTTCCTGCTATTTCGCGTTCTGGGGCGACTATTGCAGCCGCTTTGTTGCTTGGGCTAAGAGAAAAGGATGCTTTGAAATTTTCATTTATTATGTCAATACCTATAATCATTGGAGCTAATGTTCTTACTTTAGGATTTGGAAGCGAGCCTTTACCTCAAGTCTTTTTATGGGCTACTTTGTTCTGCTTTGTCGTTGCTTTGGGCGCAATACACGTTTTGTATAAATACGTTTTAACGAGCCGAAAGAATTTAAGATGGTTTGCAGCATATTGTTTTGCTTTGGCAGTTGTAATAATGTTATTTTTCTTTTTTGGATAAGATTTTAAACTAGCCTTGTTTCTTTTTGTTATGAGTTATAATTTTAATACTTGCACTGCTGATGGGAGAAATATTAGAGAATTAGCTTTGGAAGCTGTAGAGCTTTATCTTGATGCAGTTCACACTGGTGGAAATAGGCAGATTGAACTTTTTGGAAAATATTGCTCATTCTTTAAAGGGCTTAATAGTAGAGATAGAGAAAGTTTAGAACATATTGTATGCGGATATATATCTGATAGATAATTTTTTATTATAGTAGTATTTTTAAATAAGTCTCTTTAGAGCAATTTATGGAAAGGGGCGAGAAGTTTAGGGGGCTGATAGATAAAGTTCTTGGGGATAATGATTTTGCTAAACTTGAGCCACAAAAAGCTAAGATTTATCGGCCGGGCGATGATCAGTTAGCTTTGTGGAATATGTTCGGTAATGATGTTAGTTCTTCACATATAGGTTTATTTTTTGAGTTGCTATCTACGGGAATTTATGGAGGCAATCTTGTTGATAGCGTTTCTCCGTTTTTATCTTCAGATTCTTTTATCAGTTCTTTTCCAAGAGTGGATATTGTTGATGTTCCTGGAAAAGTTGCTAGAGAGTGTAAGGGTTGTTCTTATGCTAAAGAGATGATTTTGCGTGATGAGCAAGTTGGAAATTATGATTCCTGTCAGCTGAGACATCCGGATTATAGATTAATTTTTGAAATTTACAAACACAGGCTTAAAAATATTCGCTCTTTTAAAGGTCCTGAAAGAGAATTGCATAAGTCGCTTGCTGGAAATTTGGGTTATAGTTTGCGCTTGGATTATTTATTGCTAAAAGATTTAACTTCGCGAGCTCTTGAGCAGAAGGCAGAGTATAATGGGCGAAAGCTTGTTACTAGGGCAGAGGCTTCTTCTTATAGGAATTCTAGTAGACTGACTCCAAGTTTTTTGAATGGATTATTTGAGGAGCCGGAGAAAATTGTTGACTGCATTGGACTAGATGTTGGGGATTTAACTATAAGGCGTGAGATTACTTCTAAAGAGGTTAGAGTTTATTCTCTGCCTGAATTGGAAATTGCTCGTTTAAACGGAACTGCAAGAGGTTATGTGTCAAGAGTTTCTTCTTTACCGATAGTTTCAATTTGTTACAAAGATCATGATTTAGCAAGATCTAAATTCTTAGAAGGAATGCTTTCTTCTGAAGGCTCTAGCGATAGACTGGAAGTTGAGGAAAGTGTGAAAGGAACCTTATACGAGGAAGCGCCGTTCTAACTGACTGTTGCTTTTATTCTTCTTACGCCCGCAGAGACTGATTCTTCTTTTATTATTTTGAACTGGCCTATTTCTTTTGTATTTTTCACATGAGGGCCTGTGCAAATTTCTTTGCTGAACCAGCCTTTCTTGCTTTTATCTTTAATTGTGTAGACGCTGACTTGAGTAGGATATTTATGGCCGAATTCGGCTTGAGCTTCTTCTGCTATTGCTTGAGAATATTTTTCCTCTTTTCTTTCGACTTCAAGATGTTCTTTTATTTTTTCATTAACTAAATCTTGAATTTGCTTTATTTCTTCTGTTGTGAGTTTGCGTTGGAAGTTGAAGTCAAAGCGTAATCTTTCTGGAGTTATGTTTGAGCCTTTTTGTTTTACCTCTTCTCCTAAGACTTGACGAAGTGCTTGATTTAGAAGATGAGTTGCGGTGTGTAGTTTTGTAGTTTGTTCGGAGTTGTCTGCTAGGCCTGATTTGAACATTCCTGCTGAAGCTGTTCTAGAAAGCTCTTTATGTTTTCTGTATTCTTCTTCAAAATCAAATTCGTCTACAAAAAGACCCCTATTTTTACACTCTTCTTTTATTAATTCTATTGGGAATCCGTATGATTGATAGAGAAGAAATGCTTCTTTGCCCGATAACATTCCTTGCTTATCTTTTACTTTATTTCTAAATATCATTAATCCTTTTTCTAGTGTTTTATTAAATTCTATTTCTTCTGTGTGCAATATCTTTAGAATCTTCTCTTTATTTTCTTTTAATTCAGGATAGTCTTTTTGATATATTTTAAAGACAGGTTCTGCAATTTTTGTTGTGAATTCTTTTAAGTTGAATCTATGGCCATGCATTACTACACGTCTAATTAATCTTCTCAAAACGTATCCTTGTTTTGTGTTGCTTGGAGTTATTCCATCTGCAGTTATGAAAACAGAAGCTTTGATGTGATCAGCCATTATCCTGAATACTCTTTGCACATCTTTGGTGTATTTTACATTAGTCAATTTCTCTATTTCTTCTATAATAGGAAGGAAAGTATTTGTTAGATAATTATCATCGAGGCCGTTTAGTGCTGCGAGAGTGCGTTCGACGCCCATGCCCGTATCTACGTTCTTCTGGTTGGCTTGATGATATTGCCCGTTTGAGATTTTTTCATATTCCATGAAGACGTTGTTCCAGATTTCCACCCAATCTTTTCCATCACTAGCTTTTGTTGAGTCGTTTGGGTTAAAATCTTCTGGCGCTTTGCCTTTACCAGCCCAATAAAATATTTCCGTATCGGGACCACATGGGCCAGTCGCTCCTGCAGGGCCCCACCAGTTACCATCTGCACCCAAATGGAGAATACGGCTTTCTGGAATTTTTAATGAACGCCAAATTTCCTTTGATTCATTGTCAAATGATGCATTAGAGTCTCCTGCAAATACGGAAACTGCTAGCTTATCTTTTGGAATTTTTAGAATTTTTGTTAGAAAATCAAAACTATACTGGATAGATTCTTTTTTCCAATAATCGCCCAATGACCAATTGCCGAGCATTTCAAAGAATGTATGGTGTGTGGCATCGCCAACTTCTTCAATGTCACCTGTGCGGATGCATTTTTGAACGCTTACAAGTCTTTTTCCTAGAGGGTGTTTTTGGCCTAAAAGATAGGGGACTAGGGGATGCATGCCTGCTGTTGTAAATAAAACACTAGGATCGTTAGCAGGAACTAGAGAACTTGAGGGAATGAGTTTATGATTTTTAGAGGTAAAGAATTTTATATATGATTCTATGAGCTCTTCTCTTTTAACCATGATGCTTTATTGAGCGGAGGTTTAAAAATCTAACTTGACAGAAGGGATAGTCTTTCTTTTAATGATTCTATCTCTAATTCGATGTCTTTTCTTTTCTTTACAAAGCTTGAACTTGGATTTTCTTTCTTTTCTTTCATTGCGGGGATAGTGGGCATTATGTCGTTTATTCTAGAATGAATTAGATTTAATTTTTGTCTTAAAAGTTCTTTGAGTTGGAATTCTTCAGTTCTTAAAGTCTGATAGTTTTTTGCTCTTTTTAGGGCTTCAAGAAGGGAAATCTCTGATTGTAAAAGTTGTTTCTTCCCATTTATGCTTTCTGCATAGTTTATTTTTAAGTATTCCATTATTCTTCAGTTCTTTCAAATATGTCTGTTGAGATGTTATTTATTCTTGCACGTAAAACTTGCATTTCTTTTTCCCAAGCGCTTAATTCTTGCTCTTCACGCATTTTCACTTCTCTTATTTTTTTTAATAGTAACTCTGATTCTGATATCATTGCACTCATTTCTTCAAGCATCTTTTTTGCTCCTTGGAATTTATCTAAGCGGACATAAACTGGCTTGACTTCTTGCGCTCTTCTTATGGGCGTCATTTGCATCATTTGTTTTTCTACTTGGGTTATCTCAATCGGATGATACTCTTCCCTTTCTGATTCTTCTTCTTGATTGTTTTCGCCATAGACTGCCTCTTTTATTGCCGCTTGACTGAAGCCCTTTTTCATTGGAGAATCTGGGAAGGAAGGTAGCTGATGAGTTTCGCTTTTTTCCAAATCATAAGATGGTAAATCAGGCAATCTTCTCTGTGTAGGAAGAGTTGGCCTTGAACTTGGAGGCAAATCAGGTAGCAGATTATCTTTTTTCTTTTTATCCCAGAACATATATCTTAAATTTTAAAGAGTGTTTTTATAGGTTTATCTACATTATTAAATAGTAACAAAAAATTAGAAAGTTTTTTATTCAGTGCTTTTCAGCACGCTATATGCAAATTAAGCTTTTGAAGGATCTTGTGGGCGTTATAGCTAACCCAACTGCAAGTCCGATAATAGATCTTCTTTATGGAAAAAAGAATGTTAACGAATTTATTATCGCTAAAAAACTTGGTTTGAATATTAATCAGACCAGAAATATACTCTACAAACTTGCTGATGAGGGGCTTGTTAGCTTTGTAGGAAAGAAAGATAGAAAGAATGGCGGATGGTATACTTATTATTGGACTCTTGATGTTGAGAAATCTTTTGCAAGCCTAAAAAGAACTATTGGAAAAAATATTGCGGAGCTTGAAAATCAGCTGAAAATTAGAACTTCGGAGAGGCATTATCATTGTGTGAATTGCGATGTTGAGATGAATGAAGAGCAGGCATTATTGGCTAATTTTGCTTGTCCAGAATGCGGAGAAGTTTTGCAGTTAAGAGAACCGGCAGAATTAATTGCTGATCTTGAAAGGCAAATTATCAAGGCTAGAAGTCAGTTGGAGATTGTTAGTTCTGAATTTGGAGAGGTAAGTGGGAAGAATGCTTCTTTGAGGGCAAGAGCTTCTAAAAGAGCTGCTGTTAAGGCGAAAGCTGAGAGATCTGCAAAAATGAAAGCTAAGAAGTTGTTATTGGCAAAAACCATAAAGAAGCCTGTTAAGAAGTCAAAGGGGAAAGCAAAGAAGAAATGAGTCTTCAAAAAAGAGGCGTTCTATCTGGCGTGGGAGTTACTGCTTCAATAATTGCTATTAATGTTATTGTGTTTTTGGTATTTTCGCTTGTGGGAGTTTTTTTTAATGTTTCTGGAAATCCTGATTTTTTTGCTCGTTTGAGTGGTTTTCTTGTGCTTAATCCTTTATTGTTTTTTGATGGATATTTTTGGACTGTTCTTACAAGTATGTTCATGCATGTTAATTTTACGCATTTACTTGTGAATATGATTTCTTTATTATTCTTGGGGAGTTTTGTTGAAAGGTTAATCGGAAAGAGGCGATACCTTGTTTTTTACATTAGCGCTGGGATAATTGCTGGTTTGTTTTATGTATTTCTTGCAGCTGTTGGTAGTGGCGTGCCGTCAACTGAAGCTCTTTTTGGGAATCTTGCTATCTCCGCGGTTGGAGCAAGTGGTGCCATATTCGGCCTTGGTGGCTTGCTGGCGGTTTTAATGCCTAGAATGAAGGTATTGGTATTCTTTGTTATACCTATGAGGCTCTGGATGGCGATGGTTGTTCTTATGTTTGGATTGTGGGCATTATCTGCTGCGGCTTCTTTACCTGTTGGAAATAGTGCTCATTTTGGCGGTTTGCTAGTTGGCGTTGTGTATGGGTTTTACTTGCGAGCTAAATTTCCTGGAAAAATAAATATGCTTAATAGGATGTTTGGGAGATGAGGAAGTCAGTTTATAGGGCTTGTTGGGATTATATAGTATCAAGTAAAAAATATATATTTTTAGCAATTGATTTATTTTTAATTTCTGCAATAATTGGATTTGCTTTTTCTTCTCAATTAGGATTTCTTGATACGACTATCAAAGATTTGCTTGATAAGACCCAGGACTTGCAAGGACTTGCTTTAATTTGGTTTATATTTCAAAATAATGCCCTTAGTTCTTTAGTAGGTTTGTTCTTCGGGGCATTTTTTGCCATAGTTCCAATTTTTAATGCTATAATTAATGGTGCTATTGTTGGCTATGTAATTTCTATTGCTACTAAAGAGCTTGGACCTACTGTTATTTGGAGGCTACTTCCTCATGGAGTATTTGAATTGCCTGCAATATTTATTTCTCTTGGGCTTGGGTTGCGGTTGGGAATCGGATTTTTTTCAAGATACTTTAAATTCTATAGTAAAAACTTGAGAATGAAAAGGAAAGCATTATTCAGCTTTTCAGCTATATCAATGGGGCTTTTAGCATTTTTCCTTTCTATAAGGGATATTATGTTTGTTCCTTCAAGAGCTTATGACTTTGTTTATTTATTGTTATTTTTTGGGGGTTTTCTTTGTGTTTTGCTTGGACTTGTGCTTTTCTGTTTAGTCTTTTTTGTAAGCGATAGGAAACTAAGGGCTATTCAGATTAATAGCTTTCTTGATGAATTGACTAAGTCATTTAGAGTATTTGTGTATGTGATTATTCCTTTACTTGTGATTGCCGCGATAATTGAAGGGCTTCTTATAACTCTTGCTTAATTTTGTATATCTTTAAAAACTTGGAATAGTTGTTTTTTATATGGAAGAATTTATTGAAAAGGGTATTGATGAAGCGGATGATGCTAGAGGAAAAGAGCATACTAGGAAGGTCGAGGCTGCGCTTTTTATTGCTGGACGTTTTTTGAGTGTGAAAGAGTTGGTGACTTTGACGGATTTGAATCCTATTCTACTTAGAAGAGTTCTTGTGGATATTCAGGATAAATATAGAGAGTCCGGATTAGAAATTGTGAATAAAGAGGATTTATGGAAGATGGATGTTTCGCAGGAGTACGTTCATATTGTAAATAAGCTTGCGACGGGAAGCTCTGAATTTTCAAGAGCCGAACAGGAGACTTTGGCGGTTATTGCATATAAACAGCCGGTTAAGCAGTCTGTGCTGATAAAAATTAGAGGTAATAAGGCTTATGATCACATTAGGAATTTTGCTTCAATGGGGTTAATAACAAAGAAGAGAAGTGGTAGAACTTGGGAGCTTAACTTGAGCGATAGTTTTCATGATTATTTTCATTCCAATAAAGAGAAAGATTTGATAGGGAAAGAAGGAGAATAAAATGGGCTGGGTAACTACGACTTATATTGTCCTTTTTTTCTTTGGGATGTTTTTCCTTTTTATATTTCTATTTTTACATTATCATAATAGAAAGAGACTTTTTTCTAGTCCGCCTGTTGGGAAGTATAGAAGTGTTTCTTTTTTAGTTCCTGCTTATAATGAAGAGTCTAGTATATCTGATACAATAAATGCCCTTTTGAATATTAATTATCCTACGGGGAAAAAGGAGATAATTGTTATTAATGATGGTAGTAAGGATGGGACTGCGGAGATAGTTCGGGCTTTTGCGCGGAAACATGGGGAAGTTATTTTGCTTGATAAGATAAATTCCGGCAAAGCACGTTCGCTGAATGAGGCGATTAAAATTGCCAAAGGGGAGTTGATAGCGGTTGTAGATGCGGATTCTTATCCTGCTAGAGATTCGCTGATGAAGATGGTTGGGCATTTTGAGGATAAGAATGTTGCGGCCGTGACTTCAAGAGTTTTAGTTAAAAATAAGAATGGATGGCTTGAGAGATTTCAAGTGCTTGACTATTCTGTAATTGCTTGGACGCGAAAACTTTTGGATTTTGTAAATTCTGTTTACGTTACTAATGGTCCTTTGAGCATTTATAGGAGAAAAGTTGTGCTTGAAGTAGGCGGTTTTGATCCGCATAATTTAACGGAAGATATTGAGATTACCTGGAATATTCTAAGTAGGGGATATAATACTAGAATGTCTTATTCTGCTATTGTTTATACTACTGTGCCAAGTGATTTTTCTACTTGGGTTAAGCAGAGAGTAAGATGGAATCTTGGAGGATTGCAGACTGTTCAGAAGTATTGGAAGAGTATGTTTAGAAGAGGAGAATTTGGATATTTTGTCATTCCTTATGTGGCAGCTTCGTTCTTCTTTGCGATACTTGGTTTTATACTTGTGATTAGATATTTTTGGGTAAGGGGTTCTTATTATTTACTTTCTGGATATTATTCGCTTTTTGGATATAATCCCTTTCAATATCTTGAATTGAATTTGAATCTGACACTTTTGATGCTTTTCGCTTTGACTTTCTTTGCTTTAGCTATATTTTATTATAAAATTGGCTTTTTGAACTCTGAAACGGGCAACAAAAGTGTTTTAAAGATTCTCGCTTACTCATTTTTCTATAGGTCGCTATATGTAGTTCCTCTTATTATTGCGATATATAAACTTGCGAGAAAGGATATCAGATGGTATACAAAATAATAAATAATAAGTTTAGAATATTTGTTGAGTCTTTGCTAGTTGTGCTTGTGATATTTATGGTTGGATTTTCAATAGGTTTCTATATAGAGTTTTCAAGGACTAATAAGATTGCCACGAACTATTTAGAACATGAGATTGAAGCGCTAGATTTAAAGTTGCAGAATTATTATTACCAGACTCTTAACTCTGCAGAATGTGATGCGGCAATAGAGCAGAACTTTATTTTTGCCGATAAGATATATAGCGATGGGCTTTTACTTGAGAAATATGAGGAAGCAAATCAGATTACTGATGATCTTGCTAGGGAAAAGAAGAGATATGTTTTGCTTAAGACTGAATTGTGGTTGAATAGTATTGTTTTGAAGGAAAAGTGTAATGATCCGTTTGATACTATAGTTTATTTTTACTCTGGCGATCCTTCTGACAATCTTGCTTTGTCAAAGCAGAAAGTTATATCTAATGTTTTGAAGGAAGTTAAGGAAAATAGAGGAAATTCAGTTGTTCTTATTCCAATTGCGGGCGATCTTGGGCTTGGTGCAGTTGATGTGCAACTTCGCGCACATGATATTTCTGACTTGCCGGCGATATTGATAAATGAAGATAAGATTCTTTATGGTTATCATGATGTTGAAGAGATTGAGGGCTATCTTAGATAGTTGCTTTAGAGGGCAATAAACCATTTAAAGTGTATTTGGGTTGACTTTTTATGGATGTTATTGTTGAAGCGTTGAGAGATGGGGGCATAGTTAAGGTTACGGAACAAGAGGCTAAAGAGGAAGGACTTATTATTTTGCGTAGACCTTTGATTCAACAGACTTATATTCCGCCTTCAAGAGCCCCTGGGAAGTCTGCAGAGGCAAGAGAGAATATGAGGCATTCTATTATAGACTTGAAGACTAATAATGTTCGCGGAGACTTAATTGAGAATTTCCATTGGACAATTTCCAAAGGAAGGCGCTTGAAGAATTTGACTAGACATCAACTTGCGAATCTTCTTAATGTGAGTGAGGAACAAATTATTGCAATTGAAAATGGTAAACTGCCTAAGGATGATTATATTTTGATTTCAAAGCTTGAGAGTTATTTGGCTATTAAATTGCGTAAGGCCTCTTTTGCAGGAGTGGCTATTAAGAGTGTGGAGATTCCTAGTGCTAGAGTTGCTGATTCGCAGAAGAGTTATCCGCAAGATATAACTTTAGCGGGTTTGCAGAAAAGGAAAGAGATGGCTAAGAAGATGGAGCCTGGGAACTCTAAGAAGTTGTTTGGGGATGATATTCAGTTGATTGAATAAATTGAAAGAGAGTAAGGGTTAATTTGGAATTTAAAAATTCCCCAATAGAAGAATCAATTGCATCATATATCTCTAGATTGTTTTCTCTTTCTGATGTTTCGGTGTTTTTTGTAGTTTGCATAAACATGAGTAATAAAATAACTCCAAGAATCAATAGTCCAATAATATAGTAATGTTTTTTATTCATTTTCACTTTATCCGACTAAATAATAAAATTTAGTAGTATCTTCTGAAATAATTCCATTTTGATTGATGAATGTTAAAGTTGATTGTTTATTTTGGAGATTTGGAGGTGTATCTTCAATGTCTGCCTTTCCTCTAAATTTAGCGTCTGTGACTATCTCTTTCACTACTCCACTAGTTGCTTGACCGGTTGCAGGATCAACTTGAATGGAGTATTTATGGTAATTATGGTAGAGATATTTGCTTTCAATTGTATCACGAAGATATTCTCCAGTGGAGTTATCAACTGTGCTGTTGCCTATTGTTGGGTAAGAATACATAAAGTCAAAGGATTTCACTCCACAACTGCCATCTGGTGCTTTTTGTTCGCAATCTCCCGAAGGATAGCTAATCAAAGTTTCAATATTTTGTCCATCGCTAAAGTGGCGAACAACATCTGGTCCAGACCCTTGGAAGTTTGCGTAAAATCGTCTTTCCTGAAAGGTATTCCCTTCATTGTCCGTCCATTCTATATTTACAATTGCTAATTTTGCTATTTGGCCATCGGGAGTAGTTGCTTCACCGGCCCAGAGAGTTGTTATTTGAAAGCTAGTTGCATACATATTAAAAAAATCATTCAGTTGTTCATCAGTAGTTGCCGGCACTACAACAACTAGTGAAATTAATACCAATCCAAAAAGTAAAAACTTTTTTTTCATCTTAATTATTTTAAAGGCATTTTATAGATATTTATATCTGCCGATTTGTTCAAGTTTGATTGAATAGATAGTTTTATAAATCATTTTTTGTCCTTTGGGAGATGAATATTGAGATAGTTAAACAGGAAAAGGATGAAGTTGAATTTAATATTGATAATTCTACAATAGCGGAGATAATTAGGGTTTATTTGAATGAGCAGGGCGTTAAGTTTGCTGCTTGGAGAAGAAATCACCCTTCTAAGCCCCTAGTTATGAAGATTCAAGTGAGTTCTGGAACTATTAGAAAGGCAGTTGCTGATGCAGTTTCTGCGATAAATAAGGATGCTAGTGCGTTTGCTTCTCTCTTAAAGAAGTAATAAAGTAATAGATTTATAAGCTCTGATTTCTTTTGTGTTATATATAAGGAGGTTAGCAAAATGTGTAACAGCTGGTGTGAGGCGATCATTGCGATTGTCATTTTAGTGTTTATGTTCTGGCAGACAGCGTACTCAGATTGGATTGTCATAATTGCGGCAATCGTTCTATTGGTACACTCGTTTACTTGCAAAAATTGTTTTGTAGGAGGACATATGTCACGTGAGATGATGCCTGCGAAGAAGCGTCGCAGATAATCATCTAGGTTTATTTTTATTTTTTTTATAACTTATTTTTTATAATCTATTTTATATATTGAGAAGGAGAGTTCTTTTTGATGATCGAGGATACTCGGGAAAAGATTTCTGCTGGAAGTTACGATTTGAATAAGTGGCTTCATGGCGGGTATGAAAGTGGAATAATTACCGCTATTTTTGGGGCTTCTGGAACTGGAAAGACTAATTTTTGCTTGTTGGCTGCGGTTTCACAAGCAAAAAAAGGAAATAAAGTAATTTATATTGATAGTGAAGGAGGGTTTTCTGTTGAGAGAATTAAACAACTATCTGGGGATAGTTATGAGGAAGTTTTGAAGAATATATTTTTGCTTAAGCCCACTAGTTTTAACGAGCAAAAAGATGCTTTTAAGCAGCTCTTGAGACACATCAAAGATCAGGCGAGCTTGATTGTGGTTGATGGAATGACTATGCTTTACAGGCTTGATTTTGCTGAAGCTAGAGAGAAAGGTATCGAGGCTTTACAGGATATTAATGCTGAACTTGCGAGACAGATGAGAATACTTGCGGAGATTGCTAGGAAGCAGGAGTTGCCTGTGATTGTTACTAATCAGGTTTATAGTTGGAATGATGGGGTGAGAATGGTTGCTGGGGATGTGATGAAATATTGGAGTAAGTGTCTTATTGAACTGGTAAATGATAACGGGAGAAGAAGCGCGTTCTTGAGAAAACATAGAAGCTTGCCTGAAAAGAGATTGGATTTTGTTATTACAGAAGATGGAGTGAAGAAGAAGGGTTGGTTGTGATTATTGGTAACCTTTTGCTTGTAGAGTGAAGAGCTTTGCATATTGTCCCTGTTTTCTTAGTAGTTCTTGATGATTCCCTTGTTCTATAATTCTACCTTTGTCCATTACTATAATTTTACTGGCCATGCGAACTGTTGAGAATCTATGTGAGATTAGGAATGTCGTTTTGCCTTTTGTGAGAGATTCAAATTTTTTGAAAAGCTCATATTCTGCTTTTGCATCTACCGCGGCCGTTGGTTCGTCTAAGATTAAAATTGGTGCATCTTTGAAGAATGCTCTTGCGAGAGCTATCTTTTGCCATTGGCCAACTGATAGTTCTGTGCCTTTGTCTTTTAATGTCTTGCCGAGATGAGTTTTGTACTCGCTTTCTAAATCTTTAATGAATTCAGATGCACCTGATTTTTTTGCCGAATCTTGAACATTTGCCGAACGTTGTTTTCTTCCTATGTCTCCATAAGAGATGTTTTCTTCAACAAGAGCTTCATATTTCATGAAATCTTGGAAAATTATTCCTATATTTTTATGAAGTGATTCAATTGAATAATTTTTTATGTTTATTCCGTCAATTAAGATTTCTCCTTCTGTTACGTCATATAGTCTAGTTAGCAATTTTACTAGGGTTGTTTTTCCACAGCCATTTTCTCCAACCAAGGCTATACTTTCTCCTGACTTTATTGTAAAACTTGCTTTTTTTAAAGCATAAGAGTTACTTCCGGGATATTTGAAAGAGACATTTTTAAATTCAATCCCTATTGAAAGTTTTTCTGGGAATTCTTTAGCATTTTCAACTTCAATGATCATTGGTCGAAATTTGCTTACTTTTGCTAAAGGAGTTACAAATGTTGCAGTTTCGTTTATTTCTCCAATCATTCGAACTGCCCATCTTGTAGTCCCAGCGAATTGGAAAAGCAAAGCCCAAAGAAATGTGAGGGTGCCGATTGAAATTTCTTGAGCTATAAATGATTTTATAACAATCCAAGCAGCAATTAGTGAAAATATTCCTTCAATTATCCCCATAAGTACGAGTAAGGACGTTTCCTTTATTGCAGCCTTTTTTTGCTTAGCTACAAATTGATTAACTAATAATCTGAACTTTTCAAGAAAATGTGTTTGGAGTCCAAATAATCTAATTTCTTTTATTGCATCCTGCCTTTCAGTCATTATTCTTCTGTAATACCCTGCCTCTTTTCTTATTGGGGAATAGACGTCAAATGCGTTCCAGACTACATCTGTTGTTTTGAAAGCCAAGATTATTGAAGGCATTGTGCCGAGAATGACTAAAAGGACAACTAGCGGACTGAATGAGATTAATGTTCCGATTATTACTATGATGCTTACTAATTGTCCAAATAAAAAAGTAGATTGCCAGAAAAATTCATTTGCTCTCCAAAGGGCGTCGTTTGCTTTTGAGAGTGTTGTGTGATATTCTGGGTTTTCAAAGTAGGTGGCATCAAGAGATGAAATCTTATCCATCATGAATAAGGCTGCTTCTTTATCTATAACTTGACCATAAACTCTCTTTATTACATTTTGTGCGTCCCAAAATATACTTTGAGTAATTCTTGCAATTGCATACACTATTAATATTCCGCCTATTCCTATTGCGAATGCTGAAGCTAAATTGGGTGTGGATCCATCTGAGCTGATTATTTTATCAAGAATTAGTTTGAAAAGATATGGCTCAATTATCGCTATAAGTCCGCCAAGAATTGTTATTAAGACGATTAAAAAGAACATGAGAGGAGAAGCTTTGAAAGTCCAACCCATAACAAGTTTTAGGGCGTCTATTTTATCGCTAAATTTAACTTTTGTTTTTTCTTCCATGGATTATTAAGATTTTTAGGTTTAAATTGCTAACTATCTTTATTTCTTTTTGAAATCAACATTTGCAAGATTCTCAAATTCTTTATCTCCAGTAACAAAATGGTAGTTATTTTTTAATGCAAATATATATCCTACTGCATCAAAAAAAGATATGTTTGATTTTTTGTTTTTATGTCTGAATTTCACTGCTTCAATAAGAATTTCTCTATTTACAGAAGAACAATATTGTTCCATTTTTTCATACCAATAGTTGGCGACAGCTTCTCCTTCTTCTCTTAAAATAACGAAGAACCATTCAGCCATTGTTATATCTGTGATAACTATTTGATATTTCAAATATTCTTTAAATGCTGGATTGCCTGATGCAATTTCAACAAGAGCATAAGTGTCTAAGCATTTTTTTACCTCGCCCATTTGCTTTCCATCTCTTTTCTCGCTTCAGCTATAATTTTTTTAGTAGATTTCTTAAATTTTATGGCTCCAAAAAGCTCTTTTAGGGAATTTTCTTTTCCTTCTATTTTTATCATTAATCTTTCTTCTGGTTTTATATTGAATCTTTCAACGGCCTCACTAGGTATTATTATTCCAATAGAGTTTCCCCATTTTTTCGTTTTTACTTGTAAAGTCATGTATAACTATTATGTATAACTATTTATAAATGTTCTGATGGCGAATAGAGTTAAATATTCATTTTTCTTGGAGCATTTATGAAATACTCTGATATTGTTCTTATTTATAATGAACTTTCTAAGACTACTGGGAAACTAGAGAAGTCTTCTATACTTGCTAAATTTCTTCCGCATTTTAGGGGACATGAGGAATATGTTTATCTTCTTAGGGGCAGGGTATTTGCGGAATATGATGTTCGTGAATTTGGAGTATCAACGCAACTTGTAATAAAGGCAATAGCGAAATCTTCGGGATTGAAGAGCGAGAAAGTAGTTGAGCATTTTCGTAAAGAAGGAGACTTGGGAGATGTTGCGGCTACACTTTGGAGTCATAAGAAACAATCGGCTTTATTTTCTAAAACTTTGACTGCGGAGCACGTTCTTGCTAGTTTGCGGTCTTTGTGTGTAATTGAGGGACATGGGGCAGTTGATAAAAAATTGAATATTATAGTTGAGCTTTTGATGAATGCTTCTTCGGATGAAGCGAGATACATAATAAGGACAATTCTTGGAGATTTGCGTATTGGAGTTGCGGATGCTATTCTTCTTGATGCAGTCGTTGAAGCTTTCTTTTCTGAAGACTTGGAGATGCATGATAAAGTTAGGCATGCTTATGATCTTGTTACGGATTTATCTCGCGTTTTGGAGATGGCGTTTAAGGGAAAGAAAGCTTTTGAACATGTAATGCTTCTTCCAGGTAGGCCGATGAATGTTATGCTGCCTGTTAAAGTTACAGAGATTGATGAGGCTTTTAGGATTTGTGGAAAACCTGCAGCTATTGAGCATAAGTATGATGGGTTTAGAGTTTTGATAAGTTTTGACGGAAAGGAGATTAAATTGTTTACTAGAAGACTTGAGGATGTGACAAAGCAATTTCCGGACGTTGTTGAGCATGTTAAGAGTTATGTTAAAGGCAAGAGTTTTATTTTGGATTCTGAAGTCGTAGGGTATAATAAAGAGAAGAAAAAATATTTACCATTTGAAGGAATAAGCCAGAGAATAAAAAGAAAATATCATATTGATAAATTGGTTAGAGAGCTACCTGTGGAGGTTGTTGTTTTTGATGTTCTTTACTATAATGGAGAGAATAGTGTTGAGTTGCCTTTCAAAGATAGGCGAAAGCTATTAGAGTCAATTGTTAAAGAGGAAAGATGGAAGTTCAAATTAGCGACGCAGATTGTTACTGACGATGTTAAGAAGGCTGAAGAATTTTATAAAAATGCTTTGAAAATAGGGGAAGAGGGAGTTATTTTCAAAAATCTTGAATCTACATACAAACCTGGAAGATATGTTGGGCAGATTGTCAAATTGAAACCTCAAGCTGCCGATTTAGATTTAGTTATTATCGGAGCGGAATATGGAAAGGGCAAGCGTACTGGAGGATTGACTAGCTTTAACGTTGCTTGTAGGCATAATGGAGATTTTCTTAGTGTTGGAATGGTTTCTTCTGGTTTGAAAGAGAAGTCTGAAGAGGGAACGACTTACAAGGAGATTGATGAGATTTTGCAAAAACTTGTTACTAAAGAAGAAGGGAATTATGTTCATGTGAAGCCTAAAGTTATTGTTTCTGTGACTTATCAGAATGTTCAGAAAAGTCCGACGTATTCTTCAGGTCACGCTTTGCGTTTTCCTCGTATTACGCATTACCGGCCTGAAAGAGGAGTGAGGGATATTGCGAGTTTAGAGGATATAGAGAAAGAAGTTAAGAGGGGAATTAGGAAAAGCGAGAGATAGCTGTTAAATCAACTTTAATCCGAATTGCACCATGCGTTCAAAGTGCTTTTTATTTTCAGTTTTTAACGAGTAATTATTAATTATTGCCGTAGTAGCAATTAGAACATCTCTAAATTCAACTATTAAACCTTCATGTTGCAGTTGGGCAGTTATCTGTCCTGCTTTTTTTGCTATAACTTCATTTAAATTTAGCAAGGTGATTGTTTGCAGTAAATTATCTAATCTTTGCACATTACTTTTTTCTTTATTTTTATATTCCCCATGGTAGAGTTCAAAAGCAGTGATAATTGTTGTTGCTAACTCAAGGTCGGGATTTTTTTTTATCCAATTTACTGCTTTTTCTTTGTTTCTTAGAAAATCAATAAGAAAATCGCTGTCTAAACAGACTTTGTTTTCCATGAATTCCATCCTTTTTTTAAATTTGATTTTAATTCTTCTGCTTCTTTATCTGATATCTTCCAGATGCCTGCGAATTCAAGAAGTTTTTTGTTGGATTTTTTTGTTTTTATTTCTGATAAAGCCTCATCTAAAGAAACTGGACGTTCTTTTCTTTTTTGGGCTTCAGCCGCTAATCTTGCTAGCCAGCGATAATTCTCGGAGCTTATTTTAATTGTTTTTGATTCCATATACAAAGTTACTAAGTTACTAAGTATTTAAAGATTGTTATTTGTTCTTGTATATGTATAAGGAAATTTTATATTTAATTTAATAGTGGTAACAAATAGAAAGTTTTAAATAGTGGCGATTAAAGGAAGTCATATGAAAATGTTAAGATATGAAGGAAGAAATGTTTATACTCCACTAAATAGAGAAGTTTCTGAGAGAGATTTAGCAACTGCTCGAATTGAAACTGGTAATATTGAAGAGGCTTATTTTTATGAATTTGGAGAGGGTAGCAGGGCTTATTTAAATAAGGAGAAGGCTGTTGATGGTCTTTCTTGCTTATCGATTAGAGTAAAGGGAAATAATAATTGTATCGAAATAACTGGATTAGATAAGATTGTTGATTTCATGATAGATTCTAAATGCTTTGGATTTGATTTATCTACCTTAAGAGGAAAACCAATTGAGATATATAATTGTGGCGCGGACTTGCTAGGGATTTCAATATCTCTTCCTTCAAATGGAAAGGGTGCAGAGTTACCCCATATATCTGTGGGTTCATGGCATCCAGTTACTCATAGACAAGGTCATGTAGTTAACCATGTTCAAATAGGAATGTCTGAAGATTAGAAAAATTTATCTTTTTATTTTTTAACCTCTGTATTTTACTGACTCCAAAAAATCAGAGTGAACTTACAAAGCTTTATAAAGCGATTTCCTTTATAAATGATATTCTAATAATGGCTAGCTCCAAATCTGATCTTGCAATACAAAATATCGTTGCTACTTCTTCATTAGGGAAGCCCGTGTCTTTGACTAAACTTGCGAAGACTCATAATAATACTGAGTATAATCCCGAGCAGTTTCCAGGGCTTGTTTTGAGAGTGAAGAAGCCTAAATCAGCGGTTCTTGTATTTTCTTCTGGAAATCTTGTTTGTACTGGAACTAAGAGTATTGCTCAAGTTAAGGAAGTTATTGCTCAAGTTATCAAGCAGTTAGCGAAGATTGGCGTTAAGATTACTGATACTCCTAAGATAACTGTTCAGAATATTGTTGCTTCTGGAACTATTAATGTTGATTTGAATCTTAATATTTTAGCGTTGGAACTTGAGAATACTGAATATGAGCCAGAGCAATTTCCTGGGCTTGTTTACAAACTAGATAACCCGACTGCCACATTTCTTCTTTTCTCTAATGGAAAGCTTGTCTGTACTGGAACTAAAAATAAGGCTCAACTTGAAGATGCTATGGAACAGCTGAACAAGAATATTAAAGAAGTTTTAAAGAGAATTGCAAATAAGAAATAGTTTTATATAGGGTTTATTTCTGAATAATTTATGACAAAAGAACGTTTGGATGACTACCCAACTTTAGTTGATCCCGCATTGGATTTCGAAGCTACTAGAATGTATTTTGGTAGAGGTAGTTGTAATTATGATATATCTGAAGTTCTTCTTGATAATGGACAAGTGGTAGTTTGTCTTCATCAACAGCGTGAGAGTGATGAAGTTATCCATACATCAGAGGGATTTCGCAATGTATGCGAGCAAGGAATTGTAGTAAGCGGTTACCTTGTTAAGCCAGAAGGATTTTTCTCTTGGTTTAGGTCTTCAAAAGTAAGAAGGGTTCAAGATGAAGAAATGGATAATGTGAGGTCTGAACTAATGGAGAAACTTAAACATCCAAGGCTTGCATTTTTTGAATTTTGATATCTTTTATATAATCTGTTATCTTTGTTAAATTATGTTATTCACGCCGAATTCAGAGGAGCATTTTCATGGGCTTTGGAAGCTGACTAATTTTTTTATTGCTATTGTCATGTTTTTTATCGCGCTAGTTATTGGGATAATTTTGAATGACCGATTGAATTTAGATTTACTTGGGAAATTTATTGTGGTGTTAATTCTAGGGATATTATATTTGATTTTTATTTCTGTGCTTTTCGGCTTGCATTTCTTTCAAAGAACGCAGTACATTGATAGAGAGATAATTAAAGAAGTTGAAAGGCCTATTGAAGTTATTGTTGATAGACCAGTTATTCATAGAGTTCCGGAATATGTTTATGTTGATAGGCCTAAAGTTAAGTCATTGAATAAGAGATTTGATTTTGTTGGTTCTAGTGAGGCTAGAGTTTATCATAAAAGTTCTTGCAGGTTTAGCAAATTGATAAAGAAGAAGTTTAAGCTTGTTTCAAATGATAAGAGTTATTTTGTAAACTTGAGGTTTAAAGCTTGTAAGAATTGTATAAAAAGATAATTACTTTTTTCTAGGTTTTACTGGCGCTTGATTCTGCATCTGGGTTTGAGGAGCCATTCTTGGTTTATTCATATCTTCTTTCAAATCTGAAATTCCTAAAAGGATGAAAAGAGCGCCAATCATAACTACAAACCAGAACAAACCTCCTTTGAAGAACTCGCCTGCTGCAGTCCAGAAGTTCCAGATTCCCCAAGTTGCCGAATAGAATGCAATTATTATTGGGACTATTATTAAAATCAAGCCTAGTAATAATTCTGACCACTTATTCATATTTTCTTTAGATAGAGTTGCTTTTTAAACATTTTCATTCTGCGATATAGTAATTACACAGCTTTATATATGGCAGGGATTGTGACTCACCTTGATAAAATGACTGAAAAAAATTATGAGCTAGGACATGGAGAAGGAGTTTTTTATGCTTCTTTTGTTATGAATTATGATAGAAATGCAAGATTAGATGAGTCTAGTCAGATGATAATAGCTAATCTTGATCTTCCGGAATATAAACGTATTCCTATAATAATAGACTTGCAAAAAAGAATCGCTGTTCTTGATATCTCTCGTAAAGATATGAGAGAGCTACATTGTCATGAGGGTAATAAGGCTTTTTTGAGGGGTTTGGAGTTGTTTACTCAAAAACATGATGTTGATTCTATTTTGCGAGAGTGACTCAAGTTCAGTTGAAGTCTTAGATTTATTTATAAAGATGTTTCTCTTCTGGATCGGATGAGTAAGAATTATTTGATGATTGATTTACATGATGAGAGAAGCGCCAGAATAGCGGAAGTTTTGTCTAATAATACTGCTAAGAAAGTTATTGGGCTTTTGGCTGAAAGAGAGTTGGGCCAGAGTGAGCTGATTGAGAGATTGAAGATACCTGCTAGCACAATGGATTATACAATTAAGAAACTTGTTTCCGCTGGGCTTATTGAGCAGACTAAGTCTTTATGGAGTTCTAAGGGAAAGAAAGTTCCAATTTATAGAGTTTCTGATAGAAAGATTATTATTTCCCCGAAGAGTATGACTAAGGGAGTAATTCCTGCAATAGTTGCTTCTATTCTTGGTGCAGGAATATTGAAGTTTGCATTTCCCTCAGATCAAGCAGTAGCTAATTATGCTTCTGGCGATAGTTTGGGTTCTTCGGCAAATGTGGCTTCTGATGGCGCTTTGAAAACTATGCAGAGTGCATCAGAGCTTGATTTGACTGGTTATTATGGGCCTCTTGCGACGGCATCGCCTATTTGGGCTTGGTTTTTACTTGGATCTTTAACTGTGCTTGTTGTTTTTCTATTGTGGAATTGGAGGAGTAACTAATATGAGATTTAAATTAAGTTATCTTTTTCTGGCTCTGGCAATTTTGCTTTTAGTGTCTTCATATTTTGCTTTTAATTATGCTATCGGATATAATTCTTGTGGAAGCGCTTGTGAGCCTAAGACTTGGACTGAGGCAATAAAAATTAGTATATTTGGGAATTCAAACTTATGTACTGCACAATGTGTGCCTGGAGATTATCCTACAAACATGTATCTTTACTTTTTTTATTTCGCGATAGTAGCCTTTATAATTGCGATAGTGTGTTTTGTTAAGGAGCGTTCACAATGATGGAACGAAATAAGTTAATTACTATTGGAGTTATTGTTGCACTTGTTCTAGTTGTTGCTTTTCTTTTCGCTGGAGATCAGCCTAGTGTGAGCGCACAAGGTAGTAGCACTATTGAGGCTAAGCCGGATAGAATTAAGATTTATTTTGTTGTTGAAACTCATAATGTAAGTCAGGGGCAATCGCAACTGGAAAATACTAGAATCACGGATAATTTGGTTTCTGCTTTGTCTATTGCTAGTGAAAATATTAAATTTAGTGGATTTTCAAGTTATCCCGAATATGATTATTCAAATGGGAATTCTAGACAGATTGGCTTTGTGACGAGACAGGATGTTATTGTTGAGCTTGATAACTTTGATGAAGTCTCTGATATTGTTGAACGAGGAATAGGCGCAGGAGCATATGTTTCGACAATATCTTTAGAATTATCACAGGAAGCGCAGAATGAGAATAAGATAATTGCACTTGAGCAAGCAAGCAAGGACGCTAGAGCAAAAGCTGAGGCACAAGCTCGCGGACTGGGTAAAAAGCTTGGTAAACTAGTAAGCGTTTCATCGCAGGAATTTAATTATTATCCTATGCCTTATTATGCTCGTGCTGGAGATGGAGCTTTAACTAGCGGAGAGATAGCTGATGTTAAAGTTGCTGCATCTTCAATCACTCCTAGAGATGTTGAGGTTAGTGCGCAAGTTAGTGTGGTTTATAGTTTGAAGAGTTTCTGATAAACTTAAATAGCCTTTTTGAGATGGATTGATATGCATTTGATTTCTTTGGCTCGAACTAGGGAGATGCTTGAAAACTCGCAAAATCCTTTTTTTGTTTATGATAGTGATGCTGATGGTTTTTGTAGTTCTGTACTTTTGAGGAGATGGCTTGCTAGGGGAAGCGGAGAGATTGTGAGGAGTAATCCTGAAATTGATGAGAGATATGCTGGTAAGGCTCTTTCTCACGGAGCTGATTTAGTTGTTGTTCTTGATAGGCATTCTCTTGGAGCAGATTTTGTTGCGACTTTGACTTCGGCTAATGTGCCTATATTATGGATTGATCATCATAAAACTGAAAGGGTAGAATGGGGAGATTTTGTTTATTATTATAATCCGCACTTTTCTGGAGATGAGCTAAGTCCAGTTACAAATATTTGTTATAATCTGACTGCGAGAAAGGAAGATATGTGGATTGCTATGATAGGGTGTATTGCAGATCATTATTTACCTTCTTTTAATAAGGATTTTGGCAAAAAATATAAGGGTTTTTGGGGTAATGTGAAGAAGCCATTTGATGCTTATTATGATACTGAGATAGGAAGACTCGCTAGAGCGATAAGTTTTGGAATAAAAGATAGTCTTTCTTCTGTTAGACGTATAGAGGACTTTTTTATTTCATGTATTTCTCCGGAGCTTGCTCGCGAGGAGTTGGATTCGGATAGTGATTTTGCGCAGAATGTTCGAGTTTTCTTCAAAAGATATGACGAGCTTTATGCAGAAGCTTTAAGACATAAAGGAAAGTTGATTTTTTTTAGATATGCAGGCATGACTAGCATGAGTGCAGAAATCGCAAATAAACTTTCTCATAATTTTCCAAAGTCTATAATTGTTGTAGCCTATGTTAAGTCTGCGATTTCAAATATATCTATGCGGGGAAAGAATGTTCTTGATTTGCTAAATAGAGTTTTGGTTCATTTTCCTGGTGCTTCGGGCGGAGGACATGCTGATGCAGTTGGAATGAGGATAAAGACTTCTTTACTTGATGAATTTAAAGAAAGACTTGAACTCGAGATTTTGTAAAGATAATGTTTTTAAGCTTAATATTGGCTTTACTTGCTATGGCGGAACTAGAGTTAAAGATTGATATTTTTGGTCGCGTGCAGGGTGTGGGTTTTAGGCAATTTGTCAAGAAAGTTGCTGATTCTTTTGGAATTGGAGGTTTTGTGCGTAATCGTCAAGATGGTAGCGTTTTTGTTGTTGCTCAAGGTTCAAGGAAAGAACTGCAAAAATTTCTTGTAGAAGTTCAAAAGGGGCCGTTATTTTCTAAGATTAGCGGATTTTCTTATGCTTGGAGAAAGAAGAGTAATTCGTATAATGAATTTTTAATTGCGGTCGATAGCGGGTTTATCAAAGATCAAAAATCTAGCTTTACTAATTTAGGAAGATTCTTTTTACAAAGAAAGAATTTGCCTTTGCATGTTGCTATAATTCCTGATGGAAATAGAAGATGGGCCAAGGAAAAAGGTTTTCTATCTAGCAAAGGACATGAGAAAGCAATAGAAGAGGATAATTTGATGGCTCTTTTTAAGGAGGCGCGGGAGCTTGGGGTGAAGTATGTTAGCTTATGGGGATTTTCAACTGAAAATTGGAAGCGGGATAAGGAGGAAGTTGATTATTTGTTTGATTTATTTAGAAAAAATATTGAACAGATAAAAGTTAGTTTTATGAAAGAGAAAATTAGATTTAGGCATCTTGGAAGAAAGGATAGATTACCTAGAGATATAATTTCTTCAGTTGAAGAACTTGAGAGAGAAACTCGGGATTTTTCTGATTTTAATGTTCAATTTTGTTTGGATTATGGTGGCAGAGATGAGTTGGCTAGAGCGATAAATAAAATGCTTAAGTCGGGAATTGGAGAGATTGATGAGAGTAAAATTTCATCTTTTCTTGATACTGATGAGATTCCTGATCCTGATTTAATTATTCGTACTAGTGGTGAGCAACGTACGAGCGGTTTTATGCCTTTTCAGGGAGCATATGCAGAGCTTTATTTTAGCGAATTATATTTTCCTGATTTTGGGCCTACGCAATTAAAAGAGGCGGTTGAAGAGTTTGTTAGAAGGAAGAGAAATTTTGGTGCGTAAATATAAAAACTGGTTTATTCTTTTGCGATTATGAAAGGCATGATTGGGCTTGAGATACATACTTATTTAACAACTAAAGAGAAGCTTTTTTGTAGATGCATTGCTTCTCGTGAAAAAAATAAGGCTAACGTAAATGTATGTCCTACTTGTACTGGTCAGCCAGGGGCTAAGCCTATGTTGCCAAATGCAGAGGCAGTTAGAAAAGCGGTTAAGATTGCTTTAATGTTAAATTGTGAGGTTTCTAATAGAATGCCTTGGAGAAGAAAACATTATGATTGGCCTGATTTGCCTAAGGGATATCAGAATACTCTAAGTGGGGCGCATGCGGTTCCTCTTGGGATTAATGGGAAGTTTGAAGGAATTAGAATTTCAAGTATGCATCTTGAAGAAGATCCTGCTTCTTGGGAGCCTTCTTCTGGAAAGGTAGATTACAATCGTTCGGGACTTCCGCTTGTTGAGATTGTGACTGAACCTGATTTTACTTACGCAGAGGAAGTTATGGAATGGCTTGGTAAGCTTGTGCACGCTCTCGCGTATTTGAAAGTTGCAGATTCTGATGCGGGTATTAAAGTTGATGTTAACGTAAATATCCCAAAGTTAACTGATAGAGTTGAAGTGAAGAATATAAATTCAATTGAATCTGTCGGAAAAGCAATTGAATTTGAACTTGAAAGGCAAACTAGAGATGGATCGGTTCGCGAGACTAGAAGATTTGATGAAGTTAAAGGAAAGACTATGCGAATGCGAGGTAAAGAGCAACAGGAAGATTATAGATTTATTTCGGATCCTGACTTAACCGACTTGAGGATTGATAAGAAGTTTGTTCAAGAGTTGAGCAAGGAAATTCCTGAGTTGCCTTCGGCTAAACTTGCGAGAATAGTAAGGAATTATAAAATTTCTGAAAAAGATGCGCTTGTATTGGGGAAGAATATTGACATTGTGGATTTCTTTGAACAAGTTGCAAAGAAAATTTCTATTAATCTGGCTTTACCTTGGGTTACTGTTGAGCTATTGCGCGTGTTAAATTGGAATAAAACTACTTTAGATAAAGTTGATATTAAGCCAGAGCATTTTATTTCTTTGTTAGAGTTGGTTGAGCAGAGAAAAATTACTGAGCTTCAGGGCAAGCAGATTTTGAATAAGTTTGTTCCTAAGAGTTTTGATCCGTCTAAGGTTGAGGGAAAAATTAGTGACGAAAAGCAACTAAGAGTGATAATAGAAAAGATATTGAAGGGAAATAAAGAGAATGTTGCTAAGTATAAATCTGGAGATAAGAATGTTCTTAACTTTTTAATGGGAGAGGTCATGAAAGCAACGAGTAGAAGAGCGGATTTTGCTGTTGCTAAGAGATTGTTAGAGAAATTGCTTGACTAATCTTTATTTCTTAGCGATTTTCCATAGCTTTTCAAAATAGCGTTTCTGATTTTCAGCCATTTCTTTGCTTTCAATGACCACGGCAAATGGCTCTTTTGTCCATGATTGAAAAATAACTTTATCGGCATAGATTATTGTTGCAGTTGGAGATTCAAGTTCGATAGGCATTATTTTGAAATGAGAATACTTAAGTGAGGGCTGAAGATCCTTAATTTTTTCTCTTGTTTGTTTTGTGTTGTTGTAGATTACTTTCATTATTGTTTTCTGCTTTATTCTTCTTTTGTGCCATTCTTCCATAAATGCGGGGATTATTTCATAAGATGAACGAGAGCTCCCATATCCAAGGAATTCTTTTGTTTTTGAACGGAGAATATTATCCATAACTGTTTTCATGCCCTCTTTGCCTTCATATATCTCTATTTGTGGTCTTTGTGTGCCGTGAAGTTCGTTCATTTTTTGTAATTGAGGCATAATCTCAGATATTGCTTTTTGTTTTTCTTCCAATATTCGTGATAGTTCTTCTGGAGCACTCGTTCTGAAATATTTTTTATTTGATTTTATTGCATAGGACACAAGCCCGAGTTTTACAAGTCTTTCTAAAAGGTCATAAACTAGTGTTCTGGGAAGATTACTCTTTATGGCTATGTTGCTTGCTGTTGTGTTTCCAAGTTCAAGGCTTGCAAGGTAGACTTTAGCTTCTTTTTCTGAGAGGCCGAATTCCTTTAATTCTTCAATCATGTCGTAAATAATTTACGGCAAGTATTTAAATATTGGTTTTTTGGAGGATTTTTATGGAAACAACGGAAGTCGTTAATTTAGATAACGCAGAAACTGCAAAGGTCTTAGAGAAGCTTAAGGCAGTATCTGTTAAAAAATGGAAACTAGAAGAGGTTGGAGATAGAAAATTTCCTGATGAGCCCGAGTGGTCGGGTCCGAAATATAAAGGAGGACGATCTGAAGTAAAAGATATGTATGAATTTACTAAATGTTATTCCACTAAACTAAGGCCCAATATTAAAGTAGAGGTTAGAAAAAGAAGAGAAAGGAAATTTAGCCTACATAGTTATTATGGTTATGTCGAAAGTGTGCATGATGATCTAGAGTATTCTTTAGTTTTGAAAAAAGGGAAATTTAGTTTTGCTGCTATTCACGATGATGTTGAATACTTTTTTATGCGTTTGGAAGGGAAAAGCGAAGCTGAAGTTATTAAATTTAAAAATGAAAGAATGAGGAGGGACGAGAGAGAAGATAAGCGAGAAGAATCTCTTGCAAGGGGAAGAGAAAATAAAAGGAGATCTCTTGTAGAAAAATTGTTAGACATAAAGTGATTATATTCAAGAAAGGCCCTTGTTTTATAAAAATTGCTCGATTAGATGTTGCATTTTTGGTTGTTCAAATGGACTTGATTCTAGGCCTAGTTTTCTTAGTTCGTGAGATAATTCTCTTGTATATCCATGCATTGTTAGAACTTGTTTTGCTTCGGATTCTAGGGCTGTCTTTATTAGCGTCGGGAAATCTGCGTGGTCTGAAATGACGAAGCCACGTTTGCTTGAAAACCATTTTTTTTCGCTAGTTGGAAGAGCCCAGCCAGAAAAATATGCTTCTTCTTTCTCACCTTCAAGTTCTAGTTCTGACTTGGAAGATAACATAATTACTGAGCCTACTTTTGCTTTATTCAATGAATGTGCATTTGCTAGTTTGTGACCATGTTTTCTATATGTGTGATTGAAAGTTTCTATTGATTCTTGAACGTATATTTTTTTTATTCCTCTTGCTTCTAGCTCTGTGAGGATACGTTGAGCTTTGCCTAGTGAATAACAGTGGATAATTGAGGTTATATTTTCTTTTTGATTTTTCTTTATCCAGAAGGCTGCTGAATTTAAAACTAGATTTTCTTCAGGCCATTCATAAACTGGGTGACCGAATGTAGCTTCAGTTATTAGAGTGTGGCATTTTACTAGCTCGAAGGGTTTACATGTTGGATCTGGCTGTCTCTTATAATCGCCAGTAACTACGGAGATATTATTGCCTGATTCTATGCGAACTTGAGCAGAACCTAAGACGTGACCTGCAGGGTGTAAGGAGACTTTCGTATTTTCAATTGTAATCTGTTTTCCATATCTTAGCTCTTGAACTTGTGCTTTTTTGAATCTGGATTTTATTATTGAGCAAGTTTCTGGAGTCGCTAGATATAATTTGCTCCCTGATTTTAGATGGTCTGTATGCCCATGCGTAACTATATTTATCCCTTTTGGATTTCTACCGTCGATTGTGAATTTGCCTTCAGGAGAAAATATCCCTCTTTTTGTTAATTGTAACATGGCTTTTATTGCGGGAGAGTTATTTAATATCTATGCTATTTATGGAGTTAAGTGCTGATGCTTCAGTTTGGAAAGTGCAAACTAAGGATTATGGGAAAGTTCATAAGCTCAATTGTTCTTTTTGTGAGATGGTAACGGAAAAAAGATTGAGAAAAATAAAGAATGTTGTTGCTCATAGGCAATCTGGATTTGTTGTTGTTCTTGAGGATATACATGATCCGCACAATGCCGAAGCTATCTTTAGAAGTTGTGATGCTTTCGGCGTTCAAGAGGTGTATTTAATCTTTGATAAAGAGAAGCCTTACAATCCTCAGAAGATTGGAAAGCAGAGTTCTAGCTCTGCGAATAAATGGTTGACTTTTCATATTTTTCACTCTGCTGAAGAGTGTTTGAGCGAGCTAAAGAAGATGAAATATAAAATTGTTGCAACCGCTCTTGGAGGCGAGTCTTTGTTTGATGCTAAACTAGAGGGAAAGATTGCTTTGCTTGTTGGAAATGAACATAGTGGATTATCTGAGGAGGCTTTGACTTTTGCAGATTTGAAACTTATGATTCCGATGAGGGGAATGGTAGAGAGTTTGAATGTGAGCGTTGCGAGTGCATTATTTCTATTTGAAGCAACTAAACAAAGGGCAGATAAAGGCTTGACTAAATCAGATCAAATAAGATTAGTTGAGGATTTTTCTGCTAGAAGCTCGAAGAGGATGAATCGTTCAGATTAGATTTTTTATTTCAGTGAAAAGTCCGATTGCCAAGATTATAATTGAAATTACAATAAATGCTTTTGAATAAGGTATTTTATATTCAGGATGGCGATTGCCGTGAAGCTTGGCTTGTTTGACCATTGCAAGAATTAAAAATAGGGCGAGACCACCTGCAATTATTCCGCCAAAGCTTAATATTTTTGTGAAGCTTAGATTGTTTGTTAGAGATAAAATTATGAATAGTGCTAATGGGATTATTGTTGTAAATGCCCAAGCTTCATTTTTCTTAAACTGGTAGTCGCTTCTGAACATATCCATTAATGCTATTGAGAGTGAGATATAAGCCCCGAAGATTGTGATTATGCCTAAAAGAACGAATGGTTTTCCTAAAGCGAGAGTTGCAACTTCTGGGGTGTTTGTGCTATAAACACCAAGAACTAGGAATGTGAATAGTGCATAAACAAAGAGAACAAAAGAATGTGCGTAGATTATTGAACGTTTCATTTTTGATTTATCTTTTTTCAGAATTCTTGCTATTTCAGGAACTGCGCTATATCCAAGAAAGGAGAATAAAATAATTCCAAGTGGGGAAAATGCATTTTTTATTGAAATTGTTTGGAGATTGTTAAGCGAGAGATTTGGAATGCTTGTAATTGCGAGTAAAATTAAAAGAATGCAGATTAACGCAAGAACTAGAGTCTCGCTTCTCTTGAGAGTTCTTATATCGAAATATGAGATGGCGGACATTAAAGCCCAGATTGCTATGCCCAAAGGGAGTGCATAGTAAGTTGTGTTTGTGATAATGAATGACCAAGATTCTCCTTGAGCAATTAGATAGGCAATTAAAGCTGAGTAAATTCCCACGACAAGAGAAAAGGCCATTGCTTTTTTGCCTCTTTGTCCTAGATACTTTTCGGCATAGCCAGTTAGTTGGTGATGTTCTTTTGTTCTTAAAACTATTTCGCCCAAATAAAGCATTGTAACCATTAAGATTGTACCGATTGCGACTAGCTCGAGAATTCCTATTGCGAAACCAGATTGAGATATTACATAAGGCATTCCTAGAAAACCTGCCCCAATCATTGTTGTTATCAAAATTGCTGTTGCAGTTAATGTCTTACTCATATAGCCTCTAAAGTATATATTTCAATATACTTAAAAAGCCTCGCTCATCTATTTTTATATTGGCCCTATAGTTTATCGGATAGAATACTCGGCTTCGGAAGGCTTTCTTTGGGAAAGAAATTGGAAAGAAAGACTGAAGGGACCGGGTGAGCGAGGTTCGATTCCTCGTAGGGCCATATCAATACATTTATATAGTAGTTACATATTGTTTATGTATGCGAAAGAAAGCTTTGGTTTTCGCTTTTGTGTTTTTGGCAGTGATCGCTTCTTTTAGTCTTTTTTATGTATTTTCTTCCTCTTCTGATTTTTCTGAGAAACAGATTGTAGTTACAGAATCAAATCCTATTGTTGAGAATTTGCTTTCACAGTATGTTAACCCTTATGGTCCTCCAAGAACTAGCGCTTGCAGAAGAAATATGCCTCAAGGTGCTTGTAATCCGAATAGTCCAATTTGCAAAGGTAATTGTGGTTACAATTGTATTGGTGGAGAATATGCGATTATTTTTGAATGTGGTGGTGGAACTACCTGTGCAAGAGACCATGGGGTAAGGGTAATCTGCTCTTAATTATGGCCTTTGATTATTCTTTAGATAGGTTGATTGGTGATTCTAAGTCTCTTGTTTTAGCTTCTTTAGTTTCTCTTTCAAGCGGAATTGCTTCTGCTAATCCTCAATTTGTTGCAGAAAAAGCAACTTCATTTTATCTTTCAAGTATGGATAGTAGACCGCTTAGCCAATATACTGCGGCGGGACCTATAGGAAATGTTTTGTCATATCTTCTTATCAATCCGTTATTTAATGAGCTTGATGAGATAAAAGCTGAAGATAACGATGTCGCGTTAACTTTATGGTATCCCGTTATGGTGATAGATAAAGATAATTCTCCAATTGAAGGAAAGTATCAACTTCTTGAAAATATGCGGGTTAATCCTAAGGGATATACTGCTTGGTCTATTAAGCCTTGGGGAGATTATTCTCAAAAAGATATTAGTAGAATAAATCAGTTTGTGCCTTCTGGAGTCGAAAGAAAAGTTGTTCCAAAAGATATTGCTAGAGAAAGACTCTTTATGGATTGGGATAGAAATAGAATACTGCCTAATAGAGAGGAATTTGATACTCGCGATTTACAAACTCCTCAGGCACTTAAGGACTTACGATTTGCTCATTAGATACTTTTTAATATGCTTTTTTCTTTAGTAATTGATGGCTGATAAAGGTACAAAAGGACTTTCAGTTTCTAAAAGTAATTTTTCGGAGTGGTATAGTGAAGTTATTCAGAAAGCGGGGTTGGCGGATTTGCGATATAATGTTAAGGGATTTTTAGTATTTCAGCCTTGGAGTGTTATGGCTATGGAAAATATGTATTCAATTTTTGAGGCTAACTTGCGAAAGAAGGGACATATGCCTTATTGGTTTCCGACGGTAATACCTGAAGGAAATTTAACTAGAGAGAGTGAGCATATCAAGGGATTTACGCCAGAGGTATTTTGGGTTACTCATGGAGGCAATAAGGAGTTTGAGGAGCGGCTGGCGTTAAGGCCGACGAGCGAGACTGCTTTTTACCAGATGTTTGCACTTTGGCTGAGATCTTATAAGGATTTACCTTTCAAAACTTATCAGAGAGCAAATGTTTTTAGACACGAGACTAAAGCAACAAGACCATTTTTAAGAAGCAGGGAATTTCATTGGATTGAGACTCATTGTTTACATGCAAATTTAAGTGATGCGGAGAAGCAAGTTGAGGAAGATATGCAGACAACAGAGGAAGTTTTGCATGATAGTTTTGGATTACCTTTCATATTTTTTCAAAGGCCTGCTTGGGATAAATTTCCTGGAGCGGATAAAACTTTTGCGGCGGATGTTTTGAATCCTGACGGGAAAGTTGTTCAGCAGCCGTCTACACATTTAATTTCCCAGAGTTTTTTGAAGGGCTTTGGAGTGAGTTTTAAGGATAAAGATGGTAAAGATAAGGTACCTTATTCAACTTGTTATGGGCCGGCTATCTCGAGAATATTTGCGAGCGTTATTATCGTACATGGAGATGACAAAGGGTTGAGAATGCCTTGGAGTATTGCTCCTTATCAGATTGTAATCGTTCCGATAAAACAAGAGGAAAAGCTAATGAAGAAAGCTCACGAGTTAGCAAAGGAACTTGGAGACTATAGAGTTCATATTGATGATTCTGAAAATAGTGTTGGAGAAAAATTTAACACATGGGAGCTTAAGGGAGTTCCTTTGAGAATTGATTTAGGCGAGCGTGAGCTTAAAGAAGGAAAAGTTATTGTTTTTAGAAGAGATTCGAATGTTAAGGAGATCGTCTTGATTTCAGAACTTGGGAAATATATTGCTAAAGTTGTAAAAACTTTTGATGCTAACTTGATAAAGCAAGCAGATAAAGTTTTTGATGATCGAATTAAACAAGCTTCAGATATGAATAAATTGAAGGAAGTTATTGAGAGTGGTTCTATTGCTAAATGTGGTTTTTGTTCTGTTGATAAATCTGGGGAGAAGTGTGCGGAGAAAATTGAGAAAGAAGTTGGTGCTAAAGTTAGAGGGACTAGGTTTGATGAAAAACAGAAGGTTTCCGGGAAATGTGTTGTTTGTGGCGATAAAGCGAAAGAAGTTGTTTATGTTGCGAGAGAATATTAAGGTTTAATAATTTTTAATCAACTAGGAAGGCTACTATATCTAAACATAATCTCGCTACTCCTGGTCTGCATTGTTCTCCGCATGGCCTCTACAGAATCCGTCAAACCAACCATATCTTTCACGGCAATAAGTTTCACAATAACTTCTATACACGGCTCTTGCAACACTTGCGCAATATTGTTCTCTCGTTTGGCGTTCGGAGGAAAATTCTCCGCTTACTATATCTTTTTCAATTTGGGACCTTAATTCATTTTCATCTATTAGCTTGCCGAATGTTTCTTCGAAATTAATTTAAGATATTGATGGAGAAAGTTTAACATCTTCTTTAATCTTTAAAATTTGGTATGTTATAAATAAGATTGCGAGAACGACAATAATTAGTATTAAAATTAAAAGCTTTTTCAGTCGCCCTTTTCATGTATTTTAAAGCAGATAAGATAATTTAAATATATGGATTTATTCTTTATTATATGAAGATTGAGGTGTCAATTGAAAAGAGATATGCCTTTTTGATTGTTGGGGCTTTGTTGCTAATTAGCGGAGCAATATTTGTTTATTCTTTGACACCAGGAACGGCTCCAAATCCCGGACATACACTTGATAATGTTGCTCCGCCTAGTCCTTGTGCAACTGGAGAATTTTTAAGTTGGACTGGAAGCGCTTGGGATTGTGTGATTCCTTCCGCGACAGTTACTTCGGTGGGCGAACTTAATTGTGCCGTTCCTTCAGGAGGAACAAGTGCTAGTTGTACTATTCCTGGAGTCAAGACTTTTTGTGCGATAACACAGATTAACGATCTTCATTGTAGCACAGGATTTAGATGTGAAGTTTTTGGTAACCCTGGTACGTCAACATGGTATGTTAATGTTGAGCGAGGATCGACATCTAATTGTCCTGGATTTGGTGGAGGACAGCCGAGCTGTCAAGTTAGATGCATTTCTTAGTTTTGTTCATTAGATAATCTTTTATAGCTTGTTTTATTGCGTTAGTTATGAATTTTAATCCGGGAGATTTTGTTAAACTTCGACTAAGTGATAGAGAGTTAGAGTGTACGATTTTGGAGAGCCATGATGCAGGAATTGTGCTTGTTAAACTTGACTCAGGGTATAATATTGGAGTTCCTCGTGAGCATATTCTGGATAGTATTTTAATTAGAAAATTTGAGGGCAAAGTAAATAGAATCGAAGAGATTAGGAATAAAAAAGGATTGCCGACTATAGGATTGATAGTTACTGGAGGAACTATTGCTAGTAAGCTTGACGCAAGAACTGGGGGAGTTGCGCCTTTGAAAACTGAGGAAGATTTTAGAAAAGTTTATCCAGAGTTATTTAAGATTGCGAATGTTAAGATAGAAATTCCGTTTTCAATGCTTTCTGAAAATATGACTTCTGATGAATGGATTTCTCTTGCTGAATGCGTGAAGAAAATGTTGGATGATAATGAAATTGAAGGTGTGATTGTTAGTCATGGAACGGATACTTTACATTACACTTCGGCTGCTTTGAGTTTCTTTCTTGGTAAGCTGAATAAGCCGGTTGTTTTGACTTATAGCCAAAGAAGTATTGATAGAGCGAGTAGCGATGCTGATTTGAATTTGAGATGTTCTGCTAAGTTTGCGTTGAGTGATTGTGCTGAAGTTGTTATTGTGGGGCATGCAGGAATGAATGATGATTTTTGCTATGCTCTTTCTGGAGCTAAGACTAGGAAAATGCATTCTTCTAGGAGAGATGCTTTCAAGTCGATTAACACTTCAGCTATTGCTAAAATTTTTACAGATAGAATTGAATTTTTATCTTCATTTAATGCGAGAAGCAAAAATAAAAATGAATTGGACGCAATTTTTAGCGATAAGATTGTTTTATTTCATTATTATCCGGGACAGAAGCCAGATATTCTTGAATATTATTCTCTTAAAGGGATTAAGGGAATTGTAATTGCGGGAACTGGAATGGGACATGTTCCAACGATAGGTAAAAACTCTTGGATTCCGGTAATTAAGAAACTTACGAAGGCAGGGTTTTTTGTTTGCATGACTACACAAACTTTTTATGGGCGTGTGGATGGACATGTTTATTCTACTGGTCGCGATTTATTAGAAGCAGGAGTTGTTTTTCTTGAAGATATGTTGCCTGAAACTGCCTTTGTAAAACTTGGCTGGGTTCTTGGGCATCGCTCTTGGAAAACTCCTGAAAAGATAAAAGAAAAAATGCTTGAGAATTTTGCTGGAGAGTTTAGCAAAATTTTAGTATAGTAATGTTTATATAAAGTTTTTAAGGTTTATTTTATGGAAGTAATCATTCCTTGTGCAGGATATGCTACAAGGCTTCATCCTCTGACGCTTAAAACTCCTAAAGCTTTACTTCCTGTCCGAGGAAAGAAGATAATTGATTATATTATTGATTCTCTTCCTGCTAATTTTTTTAGAATAACCATCGTATCAAACGCGAGTTTTTATAGTCAGTTTTCAGATTGGGCTAAAAGATATGGTTCGCGTGTTGCAGTCTTAAATGATGGAACTACAAGCAACGAAACTCGTTTAGGAGGGATTGGAGATATTTGGTTCGCTATTAAAAATCAGAAGATTGATGATGATACTTTAATTATTTTAGGAGATAATTTATTTGATTTTGCCCTTGAGCCGTTTATTGATTTTTTTAAAAAGAAGGGAAAGACAGCTACTGGGGTTTTTGAGATGCCTCGTGAAGAGCTGAAGAATTTTGGAGTGGTTGGTCTTGAAGGGGAGAAGATTGTTTCTTTTGAGGAGAAGCCTGTGAATCCTAAATCTTCTTTTGGCTCTACAGGGATATATGCTTTAACTAGAGAAGATTTGGCGAAATTGTCAGAATATATCTCGCGAGGGAAAAGTCTGGACGGGCCTGGATTTTTTATTGAGCATTTATTGAGCATTCAAGATGTATATGGATTCGTTTTTAAAGGGAGATGGTTTGATATAGGTACACCATCGGCTTATGAGCAGGTGAATAGGAGTTGGTGAAATGGTAATACTTTCTGATTTTCCTGGGAAAATAGTTAGATTTGAGGCAACTACAGAGGACGAGAGGGCAGAACCTGGATATTTAATTTTAAGAATAAATAAATTTTTTCCTGAGGAACCCTTGGACGGGTTGTCTTTTAACGGTGCAAGAATTGGTCCAAAGGGCATTGAACATATTGATTTTGGATATGCTAATTCAAATGGCGATAAAGTTAAAAAGCTTTGATTATGCTTGAATTTATGGCGAGATATCTAGTTACTGGAGGAGCGGGATTTATTGGAAGTCATATTGTTGATGCACTTATAGAGAGAGGCGATGAAGTGACTGTTATAGATAATCTCTCTACTGGTAAAAGAGAAAACATTAACTTAAGGGCGAGGTTTATTGAAATGGATATAATGGATAATCTTGATATAATTTTTAATGTTGGAAGATTTGATGCGGTTTTTCATTTAGCTGCTCAAATAAATATCAGAAGGGCTCTTGCCGACCCTAGATTTGACGCCAAGGTTAATATTTCTGGAAGTTTGAATGTGATTGATACTGCGGCTAAGCACAAGGTTGGGAAATTTGTTTTCGCTTCAACTGGAGGGGCTTTGTATTCTCCTAAGGCTTCATTGCCTTGTAATGAACTGTCTTTGAAAGAGCCACTTTCACCTTATGGGCTTGCAAAGCTGACTGTTGAAAGCTATTTGAATCTTTATAAAAATCTTTTCGGAATGGATTATGTTTGTTTGAGATTTAGTAATGTGTATGGTCCGAGGCAAAATCCAGAAGGGGAAGCGGGAGTTATCGCTATTTTTGCAGATAAGGCTTTGAAGGGCGAGAAATTAGGGGTTAATGGTGATGGAAATCAAACTAGAGATTATGTTTATGTTAAAGATGTGGTTAATGCAGCATTACATTCTTTGAATTTGAGCGGAGAATACAATGTTTCTACGGAAAAAGAAACAAGTGTTAAAGAGCTTGTTGGAAAAATTGAGAATATTATCGGGAAAAAAGTTGAAGTGGTTTATAGACCTGCGATTTCAGGAGAACTTTTTAGAAGTTTATTAAGTAGTGGAAAGCTAAGGCAGGAAGGTTGGAAACACGAGTATGATATTGATAGAGGCATAGGCGAGGTGGTAGGAGCGATGCTGAATGTCACGAGATTATAGAAAAATAGAAACACTTTTGGATAAAGGTTCTGGAGAAATTAATGAGGACGCTATTCTTGTAAAAGATAATCTGTATGTTGTTATTGATGGAGCGACTTCTCTTGATGGTTTTAAAAATCGTGATGGAAAAACTGGAGGATATCTTGCTTCTCAGATAGTGAAGAATGTTTTTGATAGAGATTCTGTCAATGGATTGGCAGAAATAATTGAGAGAGCTAATGTTGAACTAAGAGAGAGTATGGTTTCTGCAGGAATAAACTTTAGAGATAAAGCGAAACTTTGGGGTTGCGCTCTTTTTGCTGTAAAAATATTAGAGGAGAAAGGGATCCTTGAATGGGCTCAATTGGGAGATTGTAATCTTATTTATTTTGATAATTCTAGTGTAATGCGCGTTGTTGAAGCTTATAATCATGATAAGCCAAGTCTTGCGCTATTAGAAAGAAAGGCTTTGAAGCAGGACAGAGTTAAACTTGATTCTGAGATAAGGCAAAGTATTATTGATGTGAGAAGACGCGCAAATGTTAATTATGGAATGTTGAATGGCGAGCCAAAGGCTCTGAATTTTATGGAGAAGGGAAATATTCCTCTTAGTGAAGTAGCTTCATTTTGTATTTTTAGTGATGGTTTACTGTTCCCTTCAAGAAAACCTTCTGTTGAAAACACTGATTATGGCAGAATGGGAAATTTTTTATTGAAGGAAGGCATTAAAGGGCTATTAAAACATGTAAGAGAAACAGAAAATGATGATCTCGAAAAAATCTCTTATCCTCGATTCAAGATTCATGATGATATAAGCTGTATTTATGTAAGTTTAGAAGGAGACAAAACTGATGGAAAATAAAGCTACTAATCTAGTTGATATACTGAATAAAAGATTTGATTCTAATGCGGAAATAATTACTGAAAATATTAAAGCTGTTGATATTAATGTTGGAGAAAATTTTAATGATAAGTTTGGAAGTTCTTCTCTTGAAAGTATAAAGAAAATTGCCTCTGGACTTTCGCGCAACGATAAGCATCTTCAGGTTGTCTCTCTTGACAGCGACAGAGAGGGAAATATAAAAATAAGTGCTGAAAAAACTGATTTTGCGGCTATAAGATATATGCGTGCAAATACTGGTTCTCCAAGACCAAATATTCTTTCAGTTTGTGGACTTGTGCATACTAAAGACGGGCTTTATGTTATTGATAGAAGGTCGGAGAGAATGGCTACTTATCCAGGACATTTTCACACTATTGGAGGTTCTGTTGAGCCTAGAGAAAGCGTTGAGGAGGCTTTAAGAAGGGAAACTAGCGAGGAGCTTGGAATTTCTCAAGATATGGTTAATGTTGGAGAGCCAATTGGACTTATTAGAGAGCCGAAAACTGGATTTTTGCAGTTGCTTTATTCTGTTGAAATAGATTCAGTTATTAAAGAACTTGCATCTATAAGAAAAGGAAATGAAAAGGAAGGATGTCAATTGTATTGTGGAGATAATCGTGCAGAATATGAAAGATTTTTGAGTAATAATTGGGGCAATTTTGTTCCGACTGGACTTGTTGGTTTTATTTTAGAAGGTAAAAAAAGATTTGGAGAGAAATGGGCGAATGCTATTTTGAGCAGGACTAGAAATGCAAAGATAGGACAGGGGGCTGTAACTATTGAAGATGAGTTTTATAGCGAGAGAGTTGGAAGAATTTCTTATATTAATGGACGTTTTGATGTTGCAATTGAAAAGAGCGAGAGAATTGGCGGGGATTTTATAAGCTCGCGTTTACTTAGTGGATTGAGATGCGAGGTTGGTCTTTTCCATCCTTTAACTATTGAAGGAAGTTATACGAGAGATGCAGGAGTATTTTCTCCGTATAATGAAGTTTATTGGATTGCCATAAGAGATTCTCCTTTATTAGATAGGGCTAATGCAGTTCAAGCTACTAAATTGAGTTTTGATTCTAGGGAATTTGGAGTTGATTTTGACTTTTATAAGGATATGGTTTTGGAAGATAGAGATAAGCCTGTTGAGAGAAGAAGAGCTATACTTGTGCCTTACAATCAAGATTGTATTAATGGAGATGGCTCTTCAGACTTAGATAGGTTTTTGCTTAGCTCGAAATATAATGGGGTTTTGCGAGAGGCAGGATATAGTGAGTCGCCTTTGTGCGTTCCGGATAGGGATTATATTTTCAGAGAGGGAAGGGCATTTGTCAGACAGGCTTGGCTTGGAAGAGTTAGTGAGGGAGATAGTTCTGGAGGGAAGAGTTCAGGCACATTAAGATTTTTTGGAAGAAGCTTAAGTTCGGCGCAGTTGAGAGTCGTTGTGCCTAATGCGAAGAAACTTTAGTATCTTTGTAGTAACTTATTAGGAGTTATAAAGGGAAGATTTAAATAGAGATTTCTTTAGTGTCAATTAATGAGAATAAAAGATTTAACAAGATTAGTTCCAGAATCTATAGATTCACAGATTTTTTTAGCCTTGCATAGATTAGAAGTTGATCCAAGATATGATTTAGCTGTTCGCCACACATTCAATCACGATCTTAACGTTGAGGCAGTCAAACATTCAATAGATATAGAATTTCCTAAAAATGGGAAGAAAAGTCATCGTGGGAAGAACATTAAAGAAATGGTAAAAAATCTTAACGTGGCAACCAATTTTTTTGCTATGAATTATACTGGTGGATTAAATGAAGAAATGCTTTTTGATACCCTTTCAATTATTGAGCCATCGGTTAAGCCTGTAGCTTATAGAGGTTTATCTGATCCAATGACTAGAGCTTTAGGTATGCAAAGAATATATCCTCAAAACGTTGATGAACAGATGCAAAAGTTTATTGATTCTAATGGGCATTTATTTCTCCCAATAGATAAGGCATTTCATGCTCATTTTCATATTACTCGTATTCATCCGTTTAGAGATGGAAATGGACGACTTGCTAGGCTAGTTCAAAATGGTATGCTTATGAAAGCTAAACTTCCTCCAATTGTAATTGAGACTTTTGATAGAAGAGATTACATAGATTTATTGAATAATGCACAGAGAAGTTATGAAGGCAATAATAATAGAAATACTTCGGAAGTTAGTCGCTTTTATTCTTATTTAGGTTTAAAATTGAGGGATTCAATAATTGATATTAATAAAAGATTAGTTCATAAAAATTAGAAAGAGATTTATATATGGCTTTTCATAATTTTATATGGATTATTCAAAACTTGGATTTAAAGCAGGACTTGAAATACATCAGCAGCTAGATAGCGAGAAATTATTTTCTGGAGCTCCTTCTTATTTACGTAGTGATAAACCAGACTATACTGTTGTGCGCAAATTACATGCGGTGGCTGGAGAATCTGGCGAGATAGATGAAGCTGTTGCTCATGAGGCTTCTCTTGAAAGAGAGTTTCATTATGAGGGGTACAAAGATACGATTTCTCTTGTTGAACTTGATGAAGAACCTCCAAAGATGATAGGCGAGAAAGCACTTGAAATTTGTTTAGAGATTGCTTTACTTCTAAATTGTGAGATTTATCCTGCTAGCCAGATAATGAGGAAGACTGTTATTGATGGGTCTAATACTAGCGGATTTCAACGTACTGTTCTTATTGGACATGATGGCTTTCTTGAGACTAGTTTTGGAAATGTTGCTATTGAGAGTGTTGCGCTTGAAGAAGATTCTGCTCGTTTAATCTCGAGGGATGCGAAGAAAGCTATATTTAGACTTGATAGATTGGGTATTCCGCTTGTGGAAATCGGCACAGCCCCAGAGCTTTATTCCGCAGAACAAGTTAAAGAGGCTGCGCTTAAATTGGGCGAGATATTGAGGGCTTGTCGAGTAAAAAGAGGCATTGGAACTATCAGGCAGGACGTTAATGTTAGCATTAAAGGACATGAGAGAGTGGAGATTAAAGGATTTCAAGATCCGGCTATGATGGTTGCTACTATTGATAAAGAAGTTGAGAGACAAACTAGGGATTTGAAAGAAAAGAAAATTTCCGGTAGTGTAAGAAATGCACTCGCTAATGGGGAGACGGAGTTTATGAGGCCATTACCTGGGAAAGCGAGAATGTATCCTGAAACAGATTTGCCTTTGTTGAAGATTGGACTTGAGAAAATAAATAAGATAAAAAAGAATTTGCCAAAACTAAAGACGCAAATTAGAGATGAGTTGAAGAAAAAGGGACTTGGAGATGAATTGATTAATTTGGTTTTGGATTCTAGAGATTATCTTGATAGTTTTACTACACTTTGTAAGATTTATAGTAAGGATGCAAATCTTGTTGCTAAAATGGTGACTCTCTGGAGAGCTGAAATAGCTGGGAAGAATAAGAAAACTATTGACGATATTGAGAATGTTTTAAGCGAGAGAATGCTTGAGAAAATTTTGGAACTTGTAAAAGCGAAAAAGATTGATATTAGTGATGTAAAACAGATAATGGTTAAATTATCTGAAGGAGTTGCATTTGAGAATGCTATAAAGATAGAGAAATTAGACGCTAATGGACTTGAGGAATTTGTTGTTAAGCTTATTCGGGATAGGCCGGGGCTAAGAGCGAATGCTTATATGGGTCAAGTTATGGCTCATTTTAAGGGAAAGATAGATGCGAAGAAGGCTATGGAGATAATTGAGCGTTCTCTAAAAGTTTAAATATTCTTTAATCTATTTTTTTTGATGAAGATTGAGGTTAATATAGAGAAGAAGTATGTTTTTCTTATTGTGGGGATTTTAATTTTAATTGCAGGAGGAATTTTTGTTTATGCGTATACTTTTTCTCTAGGAACTGTTCCAAACCCGGGGCATTCTTTATCATCAATTCAAGGATATTTTTCAGGAGATACTAATCTTCAGACAACTCTTGGGAAGTTTTGTCAGACTGATGGGACTAACTGTCTTGCTAGTGGGGGCGGAAGTTCATGGAGCATTATCTCTGCTGGAAGCGATAGTATAGCTTCCGCTATTGGATCACCTTGCGTAACTACTAGGGCTTGTGCTGTTTGGTGGGGAACTGGAACATGTAGCGGTTCATTCAGCTGTCCGACGGGAAGCACTAAGCAAAAAATTGGGGAAGTAATTTGTACCAATACTCAAGTTGGAGGTACCGGACCGATTCCAATTGGAGCCTCTTATATTTGTGTTTTGATAAGTTAATTAATCCATTCTTTTTTTAACTTACTGAACTTGCTTTTTTTGATTGATTCTCTGATTTTTTCCATGAGATTTAGCATGAAAGTTATGTTGTGTATTGTTGCTAGTTTATAATATTCTGGAGATTTTGCTTTATACATTTCTCGGGTTTGTGAGCGAGTGTATTTTTTGCATAATTCGCATTTACAAGTTGGGTCTATTTTACGTTTGTCTTTTTCATAGAAACTTTTTCTTATTGATAGGCGGAATTTATTTTTTTTATTGCCTCCGGATTTTGGGGAAATGAATAAGTAGCCATGTCTTGCAACTCGAGTTGTTTCGACACAATCAAACGTGTCCATTCCGCGCTCTACACACTCAAACAAATCGTCAACCCAACCAATGCCTAACATGTGGCGTGGGCGATCGTCAAGTTCTGGAATGACATAATCAAGAACTTCGTACATACTCTTTTTGTCTGAACCTAAAGAACCGCCAATTGCTATTCCATCAAAGGGCAATGAGTTAATGACTTTTGCTGACTCTAGTCTTAAATCTTTGAACCAGCCACCATGAATGATGCCGTAGAGGGCTTGCTTTTTATCGCGGTATTTTAATGATAGTTTTTCCCAACGATGAGAACGATGCATTGATTCTTCGATATATTTTCTACTGCTTGTTGCGGAAGTGCATTCGTCAAACGCCATTATTATGTCGCTGCCTAAATCTGATTGGATTTGCATTGAAATTTTTGAATCTATAAATTTCTTGGAGTTGTCATAGATTGAGTTAAAGGTCACGCCACGCTCTGTGACTTTTGCTATCCCTTGAGTGTTTTGCTCTACTTTTCGGTTATTTGTGAAGAAGCCTATTTTTCTTCCGCCTGTTTCTCTGCCTATTCCGAGAGAGAAGGCTTGAAATCCACCAGAGTCTGTAAATATTATTTTTGGGAATTTCATGTATTTATGTAATCCTCCCTTTTTTTTGATTATTTTTTCAGAAGGCTTGCAATGTAAGTGATAGGTGTTTGCTAGCAGGCAGGGAATTTTGAGTTTTGCTATGTCTTTTGGGGTTATTGCTCGTATGTAACCGCTCGTTGCAACAGGTATCAAATATGGGGTTTCCAGCTTTCCATGAGGGGTTTTTATTATCCCGGCTCTGGCGCGTGAGTTTTTATCTTGGTGCGTTATTGTAAATGAGAATGTCATCTACTAGAATGATTTTGAGGAGTTTTAATCTTTATCCTAGAATGCGAATACTTAAAAATGCCTTTTATTTATGTGGGATATGAACTTTAGTGAGTTTCAAAGCGAGAGAGCGGAAATATCTTCGATAAGTGCGAAAGATCAAGGTCGTATGATGACTATAGGGGGATGGGTTTATGAGATTCGTGACCTTGGTAAAATAAGATTCGTAATTGTTAGGGATACTAAAGGAGAGATTCAAGTTGTAGGATTCAAGGGCGGAGTTCCTGAGGAAGTCTTGAAGGCTATGGGTAATGTGAATAGAGAGAGTGCTGTGATTATTCGCGGGAAAATTCAGAAGAGTGATAAGGCTTCTGGAGGACGTGAGATTGTTCCTGAGAGTTTTCACGTAGTTGGAATGGCCGGAGAGCAGTTGCCAATTGATACTAGTGATTTTTCAAAGACTGAATTACCGAAGAGACTTGATTATAGATTTTTAGATTTTCATCGTTCTAGAACTAGGGCGATATTTAGAATTCAAAGCACAATCCCTAGGGCTTTTCTTGAGCATTTTCACGAGAAGGGTTTTATTGAGATGCAACCTCCTTGCGTTATCAGCGCGGCCTCTGAAGGTGGAACGGATTTATTTGAAGTAAAATATTTTGAGAAGAAGGCTTATTTGGCGCAGAGTCCACAATTGTATAAGCAGATGCTTGCTTGTTCTATGGAAAAAACTTGCATGATTTGTCCTATTTGGAGAGCTGAAAAGCATAATACTGTTCGCCATATAAATGAGATAAGGCAGATGGATATTGAAATGGCTTTTGCGGATCAGATGGTTGTAATGAAGCATCAAGAAGAAGTTGTTAAACATATTATTTCTCAAGTTTTGAGTCATAATGCAAGAGATTTAGAGATTCTTGGAGTAAAGCTGAAAGTGCCGGATGCTAAATATATTCATTATGATGAGACTATTCATTTGCTAAAGAAGCATGGCTTGAAGATTGAGATTGGCGATGATTTGAACCCTGAAGCTGAGAAGAAATTGGGAGAACTATTTCCCGATACTATTTTATTTGTTCATTCATGGCCTGCTAATTGTAAGCCTTTCTATATAATGCCTAAAGATGGAAAGGAAAATGCGGAATATTCGGAAGGATTTGACGCAATCTATAAGGGATTGGAAATAAGTTCCGGGGGACAGAGAATTCATTTGCCCGATTTGCTTATTTCGCGTATTAAGAAAAAAGGATTGAATCCTGAGCATTTTAAAGACTATATTGATAGTTTTAGATTTGGTGCGCCACCTCATGGCGGTTGGTCTATAGGACTTGAAAGAATGACTATGCTTTTATGTGGTTTGGATAATATTCGTGAGGCTACGATGTTCCCAAGAGATAGAGATAGAATAACTCCTTGAGAAGATTTTTAAAGTGCAATATTGTTTGGTTTTTATGATTCGAGTTTTCAAAGGCGCATCGTTTCCTGAAGGGCAAATTAAAGAGAGTAGAATTTTAATGACTGAAGAGAAATTGTTTAGATTGCCTGAACTTCTTAGGCCTTTGGATGTTCCTAGAGTAAATTCCATAATCAATAGGTTCAATGAAATTAATACAGATGTTGCTTTAATGGGCTCGGTAGTTGAAAATGGTGATTTGAAGTACAAGGAGATAGATTTGTTAGCTTTTACGAATGATTTCGGAGGAGATTTAGCCGATAAGGAAAGATCTATTTTATTAGATTATCTTGCAGTTGCTAGTCAATTTAATGGAGTTGCCGAAATCAGCGGAGAATATTTTTATCCTAGAAAAGTTAGTGATAGAATTGTTAGTGGAGGATGTTTTGATGGCGATCGTGTTGTGCAATATGCCTTGAAACCAAGACTTTCTCTTTCTGAATCTTTTGAGAAGTTTGCTTTGTTTGCTTTAGGAGCTTCTAAAGATCCTTCTTATTTTCCGGCAGTAATAAACTTGAGTTTTGGAAGTTCTAGATAAAGTGAAGAAAGTTAAATTTATTAACTGACTTTTATCTTTTATTTTATGTTAAGTGAACAACGAAGGGAAGAGATTAGAAAAGAGGCACATGAAATTCTTGAGAGATTTGGTAAGTCTCTTGGAGAGAGTAAGATAGTTCACGATCAAGTTGAAGTTGATTCTACTCGTATCGAGGGAAAGGGAGATAAATGTGATTCTAAATTCAAGGAAATAATGTTTGATAATGCGCCGAATAAGAATGAGGATTTTATTATTGCGGAGAAAGCTTCATGGTAACCATTAAAGCGTCTAAGCCGATTGGGAAAATTGTAAAGGGAGATAAGATGAAGATTGATGGGCATAGTTATGAAGTTGATTCACATTATGTTCTTATTGATCATGGACAGACAAAAGAGATGGCCATAGAACTATTCGATCCGAAGACGGATAAAGATTATCAAATTAGATATTTTAACGATCAGACTGAAGAGAGCATTTCTTTCTATGAGTTAAAAGAGATCGTTTATGAGCAGAAAGATGTTGAGAAGATCGAGTGGTGATATGGCTGACTTGACTATTATTATTTTCTTGATTATTGCTCTTATTGCGGTTTTCATTGCATTTTTTATTGGGCAGAGAATTGGCGCTAGTAGAAAACATGGGGAATGGGAGAATGATTTAATGCCTCAATATAGAAAAGATGCGATTGCTAAATCTCGCGCGGTATTGGGCGGACAATTTTCAGAACAACTTGCGCCTTATTTGCCGGATTTTGATTATTTGCCGACTGAATGTCGTTTTATAGGCAAGCCAATTGATTTTATTGTTTTCAAAGGAATGGATGAGAAGAAGATTGATGAGGTTGTTTTTGTTGAAGTTAAATCTGGAAAGGCTAAATTAAATGAGCATGAGAGAAACTTAAAGGAAACTATTGAAAAGAAGAGAGTTAGATGGGTTGAGTATCGTGTTCCAGAAGAATTAACTAAGAAGAGAGATATGGATTTTGATGGTGACGGGAATATTGTTGGATAGATATTTAACTTCTAATTACTTCTTGAAGAGATGAAGGTTATCTTGGTGATTGTAATTGCCGTTTGTGCAGTTCTTTTATTAGGGTTTTTATTTTTTGTTGATAAAGGAGATAATGTTGTTAATAATCAAGATGCAGAGTATAATTCTGGTGCGCTCGAAGAGCAGACAATTGAAGAAAATGAGATTATTAATGAAGCTATTGAGGATGTTGGGACTGCTGAAATCTCAATGGGATTTGCTCTTCAAGGACTTGGGGTTAATATTGGGCAATGGGACAAGACGAGAAATCTTGCAGGAGATTTGATATTTACTAAAAAACTTCTTTTTGAAGATGAAAATATTTTGAATGATTGGGTTTTTGTTGAGTTTGGGGCAGAAGGGCAATTAAAAAGAGAGCCCTCAAGTAGAAACATAGAATATTGGTTTCATGTACCTTTGAGAACTGACGTTAGAGCTCCTGTTGGAGGAAGAGTAGATGTTGTATTTTTTGAGCATACTAATGATTGGGGTGTAAATTTTTATCCAGAAGGATCTGATTTTATAGTTTCATTTGAGCATGTTGTTAATCTTAAAGTTCAGAATGGAGATATTGTGAAGGCTGGAGATATTGTTGGAGATGCTGCCCCGAGAAAAACTTTCAATAATGAGGTCGCCATGGTTGAACTTGCCGTTTGGAAAGGAGGGCAAGGAGTGACTAAATATTGTCCATTTGATTATTTGGATGACTCTTTAAAGCCAATTTATGAGCAGAAAATAAAACGTCTTGCTAGTGATTGGGAAGAATATATAGGAAAAGATGTTTATGCCGACGAGAAATGGGTCTCCCCGGGATGTTTAATTGAATACATCAAAGAAATATAAATGATTTTTGAGCTAATTTCGCCTTATGGCAAGGTTTTTAAATGAAAAAATTGACTTTTGAATATGAAGAAAACATCTACTAGAAAATCTTCTGTAAAGAAGAAAGTTAACAAGAAAGTTGAAGCTCAAGAAGAGTTTGACGAGCTTGACGAGGGCGAAATTGAGGAAGAGAGCGATTTTGGTAGCGAGATTAGCGGAAAGATAAGTTCTCTTGATAATAGGATTTTGGATAAGGTTATTGAACTTGTTAGAGTTAAGATTGATTTGTCTGCTCCAAGAAGGGAGAAAATTGAAGTCTTATTAAAACAGAGACCTGAGAAATTAAGACAGGCGCTTATTCTAATTAATGAAGAGAGTTTTGATTCTAAGGAAGAAGATAACTACTAGGGCGATATGCTTTTATAGGAGTTCTTTGTTTAAGAATTATGAGTGTTGAGGTAAAGGTAAAGCAATATCTTGATAAGATAAAAAAGGAAGATAGGAAGATAAATTCTTTTTTGGAGCTTAATCAGAGTCTGATTGAGGAAGCTAGAGCGATAGATGCTAAGAAAAAGAAGGGTAAGCTTGCAGGCGTGGTAATTGCGGTAAAAAGTAATATTAATGTTAAAGGTTTGAAAGCTAGTTGTGCTTCAAAGACGCTTGAGAGCTATAAATCCAGTTATGATGCGACTGTCATTGAGAGAATAAAGAAAGAAGATGGGGTAATTATCGGAATGACTAATTGTGATGAGTTTGCTTGTGGATGGAGTGGCGAGAATAGTGCTTTTGGGGCTACCGAAAACCCAGCCGCTTTAGGATTTGTGCCTGGAGGTTCTAGTTCAGGAAGTGCGGCTGCTGTTGCTGCTGGCTTTTGTGATGTTGCTCTTGGAAGTGATACTGGAGGCTCTATTCGCGTGCCAGCATCTTGTTGTGGCGTTGTTGGCTTGAAGCCTAGTTATGGGGCTGTTTCTAGATATGGATTGATTGATTTGTCGATGAGCTTGGATCAGATTGGGACTATTGCTAGAGATGTTGAAAGTGCCGAGAAAGTTTTTGAGGTTATTTCTGGAAGAGATGAGCGGGACTCGAGAAGTTTTGACAGAAAGAGTAAAGAGAAAAATGTAGATAGAATAGGAATTATGAAGATGGCTGGAGTTAATAGCGAAGTGCAGAGTTTTGTTGATGAATTTGTTGATAAGCTCACTAGGAAGTTAAAGCTGTCTTCTGAAGTGGTGGAGATTAATGGATCTGAATTGGGGATTGAGGCTTATCATCCAATTGTTTGGACTGAATTTTTTTCTGCTAGTAGAAGGCTTGATGGTAGGCGCTATGGTATTAAGATTGAGGAAAGTGCTGGAGAAGAAGTTTTAAGAAGAATTTTTGGGGGAAGTGAGATAAGCAAGGCAGAGTTCAAGGGAAGATATTATCAAAAAGCTCTTGGAGTGAAAAATAAGATTAAAGATTCTTTTAACCAAGTCTTTAGGAGTGTAGATTGTATCATCTGCCCTACTATGCCTATATTGCCATGGAAACGCAATACTCGACCAAAGGCTGAAGATCTTTTCATTGTTGATATGTTGACAATACCTGCTAATCTTGGGGGCGTTTGTGCTATGTCCTTGCCTATTGGGAAGCTTAATGGATTGCCTGTGGGAATGCAGATTATTTGTGCTTCAGGAGAAGAAAAGAGACTTTTTGAATTTGCTAAGAAAGTTGAGGGTTTTTCTGACTAGCGTTATCTTTAAAAGTTAGTCTTGCTGGTGTTTTTTATGGATATTGATGGTATCAAAATAGAATATCTTGGGCACTCTGGTTTTATTCTAGATGCGGGAGATATGAGAATGGCTATAGACCCTTATCAAGTTGTTTCTGATATCAAGCCGGTAGACTTGATTTTGATAACTCATGAACATTCGGATCATTGTAGTGTTAAAGATATGGAGAAGATTGCTAAGAAAGGGACTATCGTTATAGGGCCTGCACATATTCAGAGTAATGTTATGAAAGTGGAAAACCTTGAGGTGCAACCGATAGAGGTTAATGATGAAGTTGAATTTGGTAATATTAAGATTGAGGCAGTTCCAGCTTATAACTTGAACAAATATAGAGATGTGGAGAGCAAGAAAGTTTTTCATCCTAAATCAGAAGGATATTTTGGGTATTTGATTAAAATTGGGAATGTGATTTTTTATCACGCAGGAGATAGCGATTTTATTCCGGAAATGCAAAGACTTACAGGATATGGAAAGAAAGGTAAGAAGCTTATCGCTCTTTTGCCTGTTTCTGGAATGTATGTGATGGATGTTGATGAGGCGGTTGAGGCTGCAAGTTTACTTAAGCCATATTTAACGATACCGATGCATTATGGCTCTGTTGTGGGAACAAGAGAGGATGCAGAGAGCTTTGTTAGTCTTTGTACAGAAAAGGGAATAAGGGCTGAAATTTTGGAGAAGGCATGAATCTAGATATTGGAACAAATGAGAGATTTCTTGAATATGTTAATGGAGTAAGCAAGGAAGATAATGTTGCGCTTGTTAGTCATATAGATTTAGATGGATTAGCTAGCGCATTTATTGCGAATAAATTTTTCAAGACAGAAAATATTTATTTTGTTAATTATGATGAGCTTAATTTGGATTTAGCGGAGGAGTTAAGAGAGAAAGGAATTACCAAAGTTGTTTTTACAGATTTGTTTTTAGGACATGATAATGGTCTTTTAGAGGCTCTTGAAAGCTTTGCTGAAGTTTTAGTTTTGGATCATCATATGGTTCCTAGTGATAAGAATTCGCCTAGAACTGTATATTTGAAATGCGAGAATGGTTATTGTGCCGCTTATTTTTGTTATGAGATGTTTTCTGAAGTAATGGATTTATCAAGCTGTGACTGGATTGTTGCTTGTGCTTGCATTTCAGATTTTTGTTATGAGAAAAATTCTGAATGGATGATTAAGACTTTTGATAATTATGGGCAGAAGTTTTCCAGTTTAACTTTACGTCAAAGCTCCTTTTGGAGTTTACAATGGACTTTGTCTCTTGCTTTAGTTTATTTTAAGGATAATATAAAGAGAGTTTATGATTCTATTGGAAATAATTTTGGAGAAATTGGAAACATTAAGCCTTTTGCGGAGAAGGTTCAGGATGAGTTGGATATATTGCTTAAGAGATTCGTTAGTGAGAGGAGAAAGATTCCGGGAGGATGGTATTGGGAGTTCAGTCCGCATTTTAAAGTCGGAGGGTTAGTGAGTAGTATCGTTTCTGGAAGTGAGCAAGATAAGACTTATATTCTTGTTAGAAATGAGGGGATGTATTGTTTTGTTAGTGCTAGACGACAAAATATGGCTCAAAGCATGGTTGATTTGCTTCAGAGTGCTTTAAAGGATTTGGAGAATGCTTCCGCCGGAGGACATATTCCTGCTGCTGGAGGGCATTTTATGAAGCGAGATTTAGAGGTTGTGAGGAAGCGACTTGGCGTGGCGGAATAGATTTTTATAATAATTCTATAATTTCCGAGGTTGTGAAAACTGGAATTATTGGAGTTTTTTTAAACGTATAGGATATACTGAAGTCAGAGAAATAGCGCAATTTACGCCTTCTTCTATAATGATTATTGATGATAATGTTTTCATTTTTTCTTATAGCAAAGATTTGACTTGTGTCCATATATTTTCTTCTTCGGTTAGCACTTCTTTTTCTGTGTTTTTTGATGATTTATGGAAAATTGCAAAGAGATAGTCTTAAAAGGGGTTGTTATTTTTGTTTGTAATGGATAATGAAAAAATAGCTAGGAAAAATTTGCTTAGGAAGAGCTTTGAAGCTAAGGGCGTGAAAGTAAAAGGTTATGATTTTAATCAAGGCGTTAATTATGATAAAATAATTGATAGTTTCTCAAGTATGGGTTATCAGGCTACGCATTTTTCTCAAGCTATTGGAATTGTGAATGAGATGATAAAAGAGAAGGCGTTCATATTTTTGGGATATACGAGTAATATGGTTAGTTCTGGATTGCGGGAGAGTTTTAGATATTTAGTTGAACATCGCAAGATAGGAGTGATTGTTACAACTGCAGGAGCTATTGAGGAAGATATAATTAAGTGTCTTGGTGATTTCTATATTGGAGATTTTCGTGCTTCTGGGGCTGAATTGAGGGAAAAGGGGATAAATAGAATTGGAAATATTTTTGTTCCGAATAATAGATATGTCGAATTTGAAAAATTTGTTCAGCCAATTTTAGAAGATTTATATCTAGAGGGTAAGAAGGCTGGAGCTATCTTGACTCCTAGTAAATTAATTTGGGCTTTGGGAGAAAGAATAAACAATAAGGAAAGTATTTGCTATTGGGCTTTTAAAAATAAAATTCCAATATTTTGTCCTGCAATTACTGATGGGGCTTTAGGAGATAATATTTATTTCTTTTCTTTCAAACGCCCAGATATGGTAATTGATATAGTTGCGGACACTAGAGAGTTGAATAATGCTACAATTGGGCTAAAAAAATCTGGCGTTTTGATTTTAGGTTCTGGAGTTGCTAAACATGCGATATTAAATGCAAATATGCTACGTAATGGTGCAGATTATGGAGTTTACATTAATACTGCTTCAGAGTATGATGGTTCTGATGCGGGTGCAATGCCTGACGAAGCAGTTTCTTGGGGAAAGTTGACTTCCAAAGGAAAAAATATTAAGGTTTTTGGGGATGCAACTATTTTATTTCCTTTATTGATGGCAAAGACGTTCGCTTGGAAATAGTTTCTTTATTTTTTTCATTTTGCGATGTAATGTGCTTTTTATAGTTCCTACTGGAATTTTTAGAGACCTTGAAATGTCTTCATATTTTGTCCCATGAAAGAGCTTCATTCTAGCTATTCTGTTTATTGGTTTTTCTTCTTCTATTTCAGCGTTTATTTTTTCTTCTACTCCTTCTATTTCTTCAGTTTCCATTAATTTGTCTAATCCTTCAATTTCGTCAGAAAATAATGAGTCCATTTGCGACATTTCCGTTTTTTCATTTGTTCTACTGCGAAGTTTAGCATCTAAAGAAATTTTAGGTCTAACTTTATCTCTTCTTAAGGCATCTCGGTATTTGTTTGTAACAATTTGTCCAAGCCAGACATGGCCTGCGGATTTTCTTGCATCATAACTACGTAACGATTTATACACTTGCAATAATGCTTCTTGGGCAATGTCCTGATAATCAATATTGCTATAATTTTTAACTATCATTTTTGCTTTTTTCATGCAGAAGTCGGAGATTATTTCCATAGCCCTAACATCCCCATCAATATGGTTATATATTGCTTCCCTATACAAATCTCCAGCCTTTAAGCCTTCATCTAATGTAGCAGAATCTCCATGCAGTGCATGATTATCGAGCATATTAGTAGTTGATTTATCGGTATATAAGTTTAATTTCACATTATTGATATATTAAAATTGTTTTTTATTTTTTAAATTTTCAGTATCAATTTTAATTATTCTCTTTTTTGTGAAATTTATTCTGCTTTTTACTGTGCCTAAAGGTATATTTTCTCTTCTTGCTATTTCCTCGTAAGATAGGCCGTTATAATGATGGTCTTTGAAAGTCTTTGAAGCGGGATTGTTCATAGTTTCAAGAATGCGTGTTATTTTTGCAATTTCTTCTTGATTATATTCTCTATCTGCTAATTCTTCAATAAACTCTTCTCTGTTTGTGATATCCTCAAGGGTATCTTTGCTATCTCCTTGAAATCTTCTGCTTGTATCCATTCTTTTTAATGCAGAAATTCTGCGTCTTTTGTCTCGCTCATCTTTTTTTACCATATCAAAATGAGTATTTCGTACTATTGAAATTATCCAAGGTTTTGCTGGTTGATTTTGGTCGTAGGTATGTGCGTTTTTATGTATCTTTAATAGGCTCTCTTGAGCAACGTCTTCAAAACACACTTTTCCATATCTACTTGCTATTCTTTTTGAATAAATTTCACATAATTTTGATATTGGTTCTATTGCTTTTTCATTTCCGGCTAAATAGTCTTGAATTGCTTGTTCAAATGTTACAAAATTATAGTTATTTTGATCCATTTTTTTAGTTAAGTGAGTCATTATATAAGGGCGATGAAGGTTTGCTAGAGAGAGATTATTCTGACTATCTTTGTTGTGTGGAACAATCAAATATTTAAACTTGGATTGTTAGCGGGAATGATAAAGATTGAAAGGAGGTTATGAAAATGGTTTTAGATTTTGCAAAAGAGGCGATACAGAATGCGAGTGCTTATAGTATTAACTTCGACGAACTTCGTGCTGGAAAGGCGAATATCAAAGTAGTTGGTGCTGGAGGTGCAGGATGTAACACGATAACCTGGCTTTTCAATAAAGGAATCAGTGGCGCTACAATTTATGGCGTTAACACTGATGCTTTACACCTTAGTATCACTAAGGCTGATGAGAAGCTTCTTATTGGTAAGGAATTGACGAGAGGTCTTGGATGTGGCGGTTTACCTTCAAAGGGTAGAGAGGCTGCAAAAGAGGCGATATCTGATTTGAAGAAAGCTGTCGGTAATGCCGATATGGTCTTCATTCTTGCTGGTATGGGTGGAGGAACTGGAACTGGAAGTGCTCCTGTCATTGCGCAACTTGCTAAAGAGAGCGGTGCTGTCGTTATTGCGGTAGTCACTATGCCCTTTGAATGTGAGAGAGCGAGATTAGACAAGGCAGAATTTGGTTTGCAGGAACTTCGTGAGGTTGTTGACACAGCAATCGTTATTGATAATAACAGACTTGTAGATATTGCTGGTAATTTGCCTATGGAACAGGCTTTCGCAGTTGCGAACGAGCTGGTCAGTACAATGATAAAAGGAATTGTGGAAACAATTACCTTGCCTTCATTGATTAACTTAGACTATGCGGACGTTTCAGCAGTTATGAAAGGCGGTCACGTAGCAGTTATTGGAGTAGGAGAGTCTGATACATCAATGAGAGTTGACGAAGCCGTAAGGCAGGCATTGACTCACCCTTTGTTGGATGTTGATTATCGTGGTGCGACTGGTGCTTTAATCCATATTACTTGCGGTCCTGATTTTAAGCTTGATGAATTCTCTGGCGTTGGCCAGTTGGTTACTGAAAACTTAAGTCCAGATGCGCAGGTTATCATGGGTGCGAGAATTAACAAGGATTTCGGAGGAAAAGTGCGAGTTATTACAATAATGACTGGCGTTAAATCTCCTTACGTTCTTGGAAAGGACCGCGAGCCTGCTCCTGGAGCGCGTTCCGAGATGTCTGATTTAGGCATCGAGGTATTCAGATAACTTCAAGGGAGGTTAATTTTTTTATTTTTTCCCTTTTTTCTTTTTTTATTCAGCTTCACGAGAAAATACGCGTTCACGAATTGATTTTATTCTTTTTTGATACATTTTTATTTTATCTACTTGAGTTATCCATCTTGGCGCTTCTCTTCCCCATGCTTCTTCATATGTCCTTTTTAATTCATTTAATGCTTCTCTTGGTCTTTTCTTCCTTCCTTCAGGTCTTGGTAGAGATTTTAACATAAGATGTGCAAATAAAAGTTCACCATCTTCAATTTTCTCTTGTCTTCTTTCTTTTTTATACGGGATGCCTGGTCTTAGATTAGACCATATTTTTTCCATTGATTCGTTATATATTTGCTCAACTCTTCCACTAGTTATTCCAATTTTTATGCCTATTTGTTTATATGTTCTTTGATTTGAAACTTCATTTAAAATGATAAGTTCTCTTTCTGATAATTTTTGCATTGCTTTTTTTAATACTTCTTCATTCTCAAATTCTAAATTTTCTGGATATTCTGCAATTATATTTGGATTTTCTGGTAAATATTCTAGCGATTCCTCGAAGATTGCTTGTTTTTCTAATGTAATTCCTTCTCTGACGATACTTCTTCTATTTGTCGCTAACCAAAGTCTATAATCATTAATAGAAGACCATCCTGCTTTTTTTGCTTGATATTCTTGGAGTTCCATATAAGATGTAAATCCACTCAATTTTAGTGTTCTTGCATTGTAGGAAGAAAATCCTTTATCTTTTGCTATTTTTTTTCTTTCTTCTGTTAAAGATTTAAACCCCTTTCTTTTTGCACCGATATATGTCTCAATTGTTTTTCTACTTGCACCTAATAATTCAGATAGTTCTCTTGCTATATGTTTTGCCGGTCTTTTTGCATTATCTAATTGACGGACGCGTTGCTCTAACTTGAGGGGTTTTTCGTCATCATCAACAGATTCTATCATGTAATTACTCTAAAATAGTTATTTTTAAACCTTTTTACTTGTTTTATTAAGATTTAAATAGGGTGTTTTCTTATATTGGATATGCCAAGAGGTAATAATCACGGAGATCCAAGGCATCCTTTACATTTTTCTAATTTGGCTTATGATGCAGAAAGTGGAAATTATGTTGTTCCTGAATCAATATATGCAGGTAGAGACCCTATCGGTGAGCGTCCATTAGGGGAGCTTTTGGAAGAGGGCGTTGTTGATTTGGTTGCTCTTGCTGATGAAAGGCACCAGCCTGAAAAGGCGCCTGATGCTGTCGGTAAAATAATTAGAAGATAATTATCTAATTTCTCCGCCGGCGAGAACTTTTGAATTTTTGTATATAACTACTGATTGACCTTCTGCGATGCCTTGTGTTGGGTTTTTTAAAGTGCAAGTGATTTGATTTTTTTCTTTTTTTATTGTTGCTGAAATTAAATTTCCACGATGGCGAATGCGGACTTTAATGTTTTTTAGGGATTGATTTTTGTTAATAAATGAGAGATTTTTGATTATGAATTGCTTTCTTTTTAAAGAGAGATTATTTTCTGGGGCTACAATAAGAGTGTTGCCTTGTTTTTTTGCAACATAGAATTTTTTGCTTGCTTTATTTCTTGCGCTATCATTTAGATGGATTTCCTCATTTTCTTTTATTCTTTCGCCTATTGTAAAAAACATCGTGCCAGTATGAGTGCCGATTATTTCTCCTTCAGGGTTTTTTATTATTCCTTTCTTTTCTTTTATTCTTTGTTTTAGGAATGTTTTCATATCCATTTTACCGACAAAACATATTCCTCGAGAGCCTCTTTTGTTATAGACTGGGAGATTGGCTTTTTTTGCTATTTCACGGACTTGAGATTTTTTAAGATTACCAATTGGGAATAACGTGTGCTTGAGGTCTTGCTCTTTCAATTTGTAGAGAAAGTAAGTTTGGTCTTTTTCTTTGTCTATTGCTTGATGTAGCTCAAATTTGTTTTTTTTCTTAATAATTTTTGCATAATGGCCTGTCGCTATGAAGTCTATATCTCTTTTTTGTGCTTCTTTCCACAATAATGGGAACTTGATGTAGCGATTGCAGTTTGTATCTGGGTTTGGAGTTAGATTTTTTGAATATGAGTTGAACATTGGTTCTATAACGTCTCTTTTGTATTCATTTTCGAAGTTGAATGTGAGTAAAGGAATTTTTAGAATTGAAGCTATTTTTTCTGCGTCTTTTTTATCTTCAACCCAGTGGCATTCACCTTTAAGATTTTTATTATCTGAGAAATTTCTCATAAATGCGCCTATTACTTTATAGCCTTGTTTTTTTAGCAATAATGCAGATACTGCTGAATCAACTCCGCCTGAAAGACCGATGAGGACGGATTTCATTAATATGGAGACCTGTTCCTATTTGAAGCGAAAATATAACCCATAAAAGCAATATTTAGAACAGTTCCTAAAAGCGCTTCTATTGAGGCTAAAAGTCTATTTATTTCTAAAGGAGTTATATCGCCGAAGCCAACTGTTGTAAATGTTATTGCGCTCAAATAAAGAGATTCTTCAAACGTAAGTGGAGAATTTGAAGTTATATTGTTGAATAAATCGTTGTTTTGATAATAAGCTCCTGCAAATAGAAAAATTATCATTCCGACTGCAAGGACGTAGCTTATAATTACATGAATTCCATTTTGTGAATTTAATGAGCGACGTACCCAAATCATTATTCCTGTTGAATATAAGAGAATGAAGATAATTACCGTAACGAGAATTGCATTTATTGCACCGCCTAGGATTATATGGAGGATTATAAAAATTATTAAAGCGCCGAGAGAAACATAATCTTCCATTATTGTTCCGCCTTCATGATATATATGGGCGAATTTCATTATGATAAAACCAATGATAAGAATGATAGGGACATAGCTTGGAATGTCAAATATCGTTTCAGAGGATAGGGAAGCTATTAGAAGTACACCGATAGCAATAATTATTACTATTTCTACTTTTTTTGGTTTGTGTTCATGTTCGGCACGAGCATATTTGTCTAATATCATATTTATTGTTAGAAAAGTATGTTTTTAATTCTTATGAGAAGAACGTCCCGGAGAGGACTCGAACCTCCGACCCTTCGGTTTCTACAAAAAATTGTAACAGCCGAATGCTCTACCTAGCTGAGCTACCGGGACATATATTATCTAAATCAGATATTAGATAATTATTAAGTTGCTGATAGTACTTATATAAAGGTTTTGGAACGAATACAAATATCTTATAATGTTTTTCTAATAGGTTGATTTTATTTTTTAATTTTGTTGCTTTATCATAACCTTTCCACATAGTACATTCAATGATTATTTTTTTGTTTATTAAGAAATCAGGAAAAAAACATTTGCCTTCTATTCTTATCATAGGTTCATATTCATAGTCAATTTTCATTTCAGCTAACCTATTTGCAATATCTTTTTCTAAATTATTTCTTACAAAGATTCCTAAAATAGTTTTAAATTTTTTGCCTGCTGCTTTCTTAAATCTCGCATGCTGAATTTCATAGTATTTTTCGGGCTGTCCGGTCTTCATTTTTCTGTGCCATTCTTTTAGTTTTTTTGCACTATTTATTCTTGCTAAAATTAGCTGATTTTCAAATGTTCCTTTCTTTTTTTTACTTTCAACACAGTTTATTCCTCCTTTCTTTTGTTTCCAGTTATTTTCTAATTTATATTTGATATTCTCATCTTTTATTTTAATTCCCGAGATGTTGAGAAGCAATTTCAATTTTTCATCTTTTATTGCTCTTTTTTCATTTTTATATAATGAAAGACTACTTTTTGATATTCCAGTTTCATCTTGTAATTTTCTAATATTTCCTGAATTTTCGATTGCTTTTGAGACTATTTTTCTTAGAATACCCTCATTTAATTTTAAATACATACTTATTATCTGCATTCATAATTATATAAATGTTGCTCTAGCTTTGAGCTAAGGGGACATAGAATTAAGAGGATAAAATTGTTATTTAAAGGTTGCTGTTTATAAAGAAAATTTTTATTTATCTCTTTAAAATCCTCCTTTCTAAATATTTTTGTTCTATAAATGGGGAACGTAAAAATAATTTTCAAAAACAATTTTTCCGAACATTTTAAATACAAGAGAATATATTGGTTATTGAGGTGTGAGATGGCTGCAAAGAAAAAAAAGGCTAAGAAAAAGAAGAGATAACTCCTCGTCGGTATTTTATTTTTCTTTTTTTCTGTGTTTTGTTTTTATTTATTTTTTAGTAATGTTTAAATAATCTTTTTACTTTTGTTTGTTAACTAAAAGAGGTGTACAAAGATGGCTGCAAAGAAAAAATCAACGAAAAAAACGTCTAAAAAGAAAAAAAGATAACTTTTAGGCAATTTTTACTTTATCTTTTCTTTTTTTATTCATTTTTTCTAAATAATTATATACATTAGATTGTTTTGAGCCACGGATTAAGATTTCAATTCCCGTCGTGGCTTCTTCAATTTCGTCTGCTGGGCCAATTATGCCTATTTCGTTGTCTTTGATTAGTATCTTGCAGTCTGCAAGGTTTTCAAGTGTGCGTTTTGTTTTTCCTTCTGTGCCGATAAGACGGGCTTTAACGATAGCTAGATTTTTTCTTCTTGTTACATGTTTTATATTTATCTTTCTAAAGATAGCATCTTCTTCTTTCAAGATTAGCGCGGCTTGAATTGAAAATCCAAAGCTGATTGCTTCTAGAATAACCGTGGCTTCATATTCTTCAAGAGAAGGCCCATTAATTGTTACCTGTTTCCCCTTTATTTCTAAGCTAACCTTGAGTTTTTTCTCAAGTTCATCTTTCTGCTTTTTTATTTCTCCAATCCTTTGAACATATATTGTTTCCATAAAATTAGAAATAATGAGGATATTTAAGCTCTTAGAATTCTACTTTCAGGCTATCTAGAAGGCCGCGCTTGCGTAACTGAGTCAGTTCTGTTGGAGAGTATTTATAGATAACTTCGCCTTTTTCATTATCGTCAGGCCAAGGCTCAATGAGAACTGTGTCTTTTGGTCTTAGCCATAGTTTTCTTTTGTATCTTCCTGGAACGCGACAATTGCGTGTTTTTCCGTCTGTTGATAGAACTTCCATGCGATTTCCGCCTAATCTTTGCAATATAACTCCTATTTTTTCAGTACCGCGAGGCATGCGAGCTCTTGCAAATCCTTGTACTTGCTCAAGTTGAGGAGAATTTTCTTTTATTTCTTCGAAATCTCCAAAGTTGTTTTCCATATTTATTGTTATTTGGAGTGTTATTTAAATGTGTCTCTAGAAAGCTTTTTATTGGTTCTTTTGCTCTTTGGTTTATGGCTTTATCTAGAAATGAGGAAGCGATTTTAAAATCAATTAAAGTTGCTTCAGAAAATGATCCTGCTAATCCGGAATTTCCTCCTGAAAATCCAAAATTTCCGGCAACTCCGACTTATCGGATTAAAGTCCCTGGATTTACGGATGTCTGGTTAAAGGACGAAAGTGTCAATCCGACTGGAACGCATAAAGATAGAATGGCTTGGGAAATTATTGTTACTTATAGGGATTTTTTAATTGCTAAGAAAAGAGGACAGCTTCAGGGAGGTTTGCCTTCAATGTCTATAATTTCTTCCGGTTCGGCGGCTGTCGCGATTCAGTCTTATTTGCGTCAATATGGTTTGCCGAATTTAAAGGTTATTGTTGATTCTTCTATTCAGAGTTTTGTTTTAAATTATTTAAAAAAAATAGGTTGTGAGATTTATAAGGCTGATTTATCAAAAAAAGCATTGAATTGGGAGGATATACTTAATATTACTCATAATCCTAATGGTTTTGATATAACTTCTTCTGAAGCGCTTGATTCTACCACAAGATTTTATGATTGGTTGAGTTATGAGATTATTAATTCAAGTCCCGATTATGTTTTTGTTCCTTTTGGTACTGGAAATCTTTATGAGAATATTCTTAATATTGTAAAAAAAGAAGTTTCCACTATTCATCACGATCCAAGATTTAAAGGTGATGTTGGGCGTTTAAGAAATTGCAATTTTCTTGGGGCTACTACAAATAATTCAAAGTCTAAGGCTGCAGAGAAGCTTTACTCGCCACATTTGCCCTTTGTCCACTATGATGAACAATGGATTCGTTTTTATCGGTATGCGGGCTATTGTGGTCCCAAATCAAATGTCCATCTTATCAAAGATTCTTTTCTTGATGAGGCTATTGAGTTGGCTAGCTCTCAAAAAATAGTTTGCGAACCTTCTGGAATTGCAGGTTTAGCTTTAATGCTTCAGTTAAAATTACAGTTGCCTAAAGATAAAAAAATGCTAATTGTTAATACAGGTAAAACTAAATATCTTTAACCTAGAACTAAAGCGAAAGGTATCTCTTTGATAGTGGATATTGATTCTTCTGTGATAATGCTGGCTTCTTTAGCAGCCTTTATTGATTCTTGGCCTATAATATTGAAAGTAGCGTCTTCTCTAGATTCTATTTCCATAATTTTAGTAACTTCGTTGAAGGTATGCTCGTTGCCTTTGAAGAAATTCTCGCGAACTTCAAATTGTCGCTTACCTTCTTCAAATTTTTTTCCTAATAAAATTGAATCACAAATAGCAACGACATTCCTGTATGAGCGGTGTACTTTAACGTACATCATACTATTACTTAAGCTTTGCAGCTTGATCCTTGCCTAATACGCGCCAGCATTCGTGTGTGCCAACAAGCGATTTTGTAACTGCGAAAAATCGTCCAGCTTTTTCCACTACACGATAGTTTTCTGAGTCAAATTTCTTTTTAGATTTGACATCGTAGAAGCTCATTTTTGGTTTTGCCATATTTTCCTCCTTAGTGAGATTTGAATTTGGTATATTATAAATGTTTCTTGCCTTAAAAAAGTAGAATAATCTTTATTAAGATAGAAAATATGGTTGATTATGGTTAACTTCTTGCATATAGTTGCGATTGTTCTTGCAGGTCTTGCAGTTGCGATTGCTGACTGAATTATAAAAAAGATTGCCATTAATCGGAATTTTTGGCTTGCATTCAAAAATCCTTTTATGTTGTTAGTCATATTACTCTATGTTGCTCAAGTTGTATTCTTTGTATATGTCTTTATGAATGGTTGGAATCTTGGAATTGTGGGTAATTTGCAGATGGTCTTTTATTCAATTGCAGTTATTTTGATTGGCTTGCTTGCTTTTGGTGAAACTATTACTATAACACAGGGAGTTGGAATCCTCTTTGCACTTATCGGAGTTGTTTTGATTAATTCTTAGATTATCTTTTTGCTATTATAATTATCTTTTTTGTTGGATTAAATAGGGGCTTGCTTCAATTATTTTTCCTAGGCTATTATAATAGCAATCGGAGCATGTAGGTCTGCCTGATAGTGCATATTGTCCATCGGCATGTTCAACAATAATATGTCCATTAACATCTCTTGAACCGAAACGAGATAAAATTTCTTTCTCAGTTAAAGCAATTAATTCTTCTGGCGTCATTAGTGATTCCAATTTATATACAATCTTCTTAATAAAGTTATTTGTTTTTTGTTATTTAAAGATAAACTGCCCAGAGTAATTTTGATTAATTCTTAGATTATCTTTTTGCTATAGTAATTATCTTTCTTTCTGGGTAATATACTCGAGAGCCGTATAGAATTTCTTGTTTTTCATCTAATACTTCTAATTTAGTTGGTTCGTTGAGGCCAAGGAGATCGGGATGATTTTCGACAAAGCGAGCTAGAATAGAGATCATAAAATGCTCTGCTTCATTTCTTTTGCTTATTCCTTCTGCTTCTATAACTTTAGTTATATCTTCACAACCGATGCTATGACGAGGGCCTTTATTTATCGTAATATGTTGATAGATTCTATACTCTCGGCTTTCTTGTTGAGCATATACTCTATGTATTGGCCATTCTCTTTCATCGTGATTTTCTTCTTGTATTTGAAAGCCGAACGGATCAGGAGAAGGTTTGATAATAAATTTTTTCTTTTCCATGTTAGATTTTGCTTTTAATTGGAGTTTTAGCTCCGCAAGCAAGGCATTTCTTAAACTTGACGCCTTTTTCTAACACAATCTCAGTGTCTGGTTTTTTACATTCAGAGCAGAGAACGAACTCTTTTACGTATGCCTCAATTTTTTCGTTTACTCGCTGAGAATTGAGCTTCGTTTTTAATATAAGTCGCTCGTTTGATATTTCTCCTGCAACTGCAAGCTCTTTTTGTAAGAATTTTGCTATTTGTTCAATTGGACGACGGATATAAGAGGCTATTGCAGTTATATTTGTGATTATTGTGTTTTTTCCTTCTACCTTGCCTGCAACCTTTGGTATTTCAAAGCGTTCGCCTGATGATTGAACTTGCTTGATTTGATTGTATGCCTCGTCAAGTAGCTGTTCGTATGATTCCATCTAGTAAGTGGAAGGAGAGCCTTTATAAAATTGAGCTTTATGCAATTTTATGTTAGATATAAAAGAACAGTCGGATTTTTACGAAGCTAGTTGCATTGTTAGAATTGAGGAGGGATTGCACGCTAGACCTTGTATGGGTGTTGTCAACTTACTTCAGGATTATCCTAATGAATTTTATGTTGCTAAAGAGATTGATGGACAAAGGGATGAATATGTTGATGGAAAGAGCGTTACCGAACTTTTATTGCTTAAAGCTACACAAGATAGTAAACTATATTTTTTCTTTAATAGACATCCTAAAGAAGTAAAGATTGAGCAGGTTAGGGAAATTCTTGTAGGACTGGAAAGGCTGATGAATAATAAATATGCTTAAGTTTTATATAGTCTTTCTGCTTTAACGAGATATGAATGTTAAGAATATTGTTCTTGGAATTGGTATATTTATTGTATTTATGTTTCTTTTGCATAATGGGATAAGAGCGTTCTATGATACTCCGAGATATGAGAATTTTGACTCTTGTCGTGCTGCTGGATACGGGCCTGGGGGGGAATATTTTGGATATTCTTATCCTACCAAGTTGCCTGGAACTGAGAATTGTAGTATTGTTAGCGGAATTAGAGAACAGGAACAGCAGTGCTCTGTTCAAGGGGGGCAAGTTTTATATGATTATGATGATGCGGGTTGTATTACGGGATTTAAGGAATGTAATTTCTGTCAGCAAGAATTTAATGAAGCTATGAAGAAATATAATAAAAATATATTCATTATTGCTTTGGTTATTGGGATTATTGTTCTGATAGTTGGCTTTACTATTCTAAGTGTTGAGCCTGTAGGTTCTGCATTGATGGCTTCGGGAATAGGTGCAATCGTTTATGGAACTATTGTGAATTGGGAAAATCTTGGTAATTTAGGAAGATTTTTGCTTCTGTTATTTGCATTAGTTTTACTAGTGTGGATTGCTTTGCGAATTAATAGACAAGAGAAGAAAGGTTTTTTTGGTAAGTTTAGATAATTATTTGATTTTTAAGTATTCTTCGAACATTGGCTTGAGATTGGGAATTAAATTATATTTTTCATATTCTTCTGGAGTGATCCATTCATAATGATCATGGTCAGCACTCAATTTTATTTCTTTTGTTTCTAGAGAACACTTAAAAAATATTGCAATTATCTGACATTGTTCTCCTTTTATCATCGGATACCATTCTCCAACATAGAATGGTTGTTTGATTGAGATTTTTAAGGAAGTTTCTTCTTCAACTTCACGCTCTAGGGCTTGTTTCCAATTTTCCCCTACTTTTAATCTGCCCCCACATATATCATATTTTCCAAAATTTGCGCCTTCTTCATATTTTTTTGATTCACGAAGAATTAGCACTTTTCCGTTATGTTCAATTACGGCTTTCAATGCAATGAATTGCTTTGATACATTCATTTTATCCTAGATATCTAAGTTTGCCTGGACGAGGTTCGTAGACTATGCCTTCTTCTAATAGCTTTTTGACTTCTTGATTTATTACATCTGGAGAAGCTTTGAAATCTAAAATCATTCTCTCTATTTCGACTCCGCCTTTATCGTCTTCTTGTTTTACTAGAGAGAGAATTGATTCTTTTAGTTGTTGCATTTCGTTTTTTTCTAACATCTTTGGCTTTTCAGCATCTAATTCAAGTTTTCTTACTAAAAGATATGAGGGTTCTTTTTTCTTTATTATCTCGGGAGTGAGATAAAGTTCATTATTCCATAGCCTTACTAGTCCTATTATCATTAATGTGTCGCCCTGAATGAATTGTTCTAGTTTTGCTAGATCTTCTCCGAAAACTTTTACTCTTAGTTGGCCAGAAGCGTCATCAAGAGTTAAAGTTCCATATTTTTTCTCGCCATCTTGGATGAATTTGTCTATTACATTGGCTATAATATTGACTCTTGAAACTCGCTTTGGGCCTATTTCAATTAGTTTGAATCTTTCGCCGTCCATGACTATTTTTCCGGATATTATATCTCCGATTGAGAATTTGTAGGCTATATGGCGCTTGAATTCTTGTTCTGGCATGGTATTTTTTATCTTTTTAGTTTATAATGTTTATAGTTTTTGAATATATCCTTGTTTTGGTCGGAAAATATCTCCTGATTTAGATAGTTGATTTACTGCCTCATCGAGATCATCTTTATTGAATGTTTCGCCTAACTCGCGTTCTAGCTCTTCAAGAGGTATAAGTTTTCCTATTTTTAATTCTAAGCGAGATATGGCTTCTTTTACTGCAACTATTTTTCCTCGCTTTGAGGTGCTTATTCCTGTTGTGATTTTGTCAATGTCAAATGTTTTTGTGTCTTCGTCATAACCAACTTCCATTAGAGAGGCTTTTAGAAGTCTTATTGCTTGTCTTGCATCTTCTCTTGTGACTTTATTACTTAGTTTCATTCTGGCGTGCGCTTCTGATAGCCTGATTATTGCTTCTAGCTGGCGGGCAGTTATTGGTATTGGTTTTATATCTGCATCGGTACGAATGGATTGATTTCTTAGGGAGACGTAGAATGTTTTTATCTCATCAGCTGCTTCATCTGTTAGCTTAGGGAGAAGTCTTTGTGCATAGGCGATATATTTTCTTAATAGTTTTGGATTTATAACGTCTCTTATAACTTCTTGTTTGTGTTCATCAAGAACATGGGATGCAATAGCTTCATCTTGAATTCTATTTGGTATGTCGCGGACAATGAAGATAACGTCGAATCTGCTTAATAGGGCGGGAGAGATATCAATTTGTTGCGGAATTGGAGTGAAGGGGTCAAATCTTCCTAGTTTTGGATTTCCTGCTGCTAAAACAGAGGTTTCTGAACGGAGTGTAGCTTGAATATTTGCTTTAGAGATAGTTACTGATTGTTGTTCCATTGCCTCATGCATTGTGCTTCTATCGTTCTCATTCATTTTTTCTATTTCGTCAATACATACTGTTCCTTTATTTGCCAAGACCATAGCGCCCGCTTCTAAAGACCAACCCTTTAGAAATTCATCTTTTACTACTGCCGCCGTCAGACCGGCACCCGTTGTTGCTTTTCCGGAAACATAACGGCCCTTTGGAGCGATTGAGGCTATGAATTTTAGTGTAACTGATTTTGCTACGCCGGGATCGCCAACTAGAAGAATATGGATATTTCCTCTTGTGCTTCCTCCATCTGATTTCTTTTTCTTCACTCCTGAAAATAATTGAAGCATTAGAGCTTCTTTAATTCCTTCAAAGCCATAAACGCTAGGGGCGATACTTTCTGTTAATCTTTTTGAGACGTTTGGATTTGCCGCGATTTCTTTTATTTGCCTTTCATCTTCTTCATTAACTGAAATATCTTCGAATGTTTCCTCTAGAGGGATTACGTTGTTTGCTTCAACAGCTAGATCGAAGCGAGTCGATATCGAGCCAGTTTGTAAAGGCACTGGAACTTCTTTTAGAATGCCTAGAACTCTGATTCTGCTTCCGGGAGTAGTGCGTTCTTCCATTCTCGGATCTACAAGATCTTCTTGAAGGAATACATTCATTCTTCTTGGCTGTTCTCCGCCTTCTAAAGCGTCAGGAGCTTCTTCAATTACTAGTCTTTGCGCGTCAACCATTACTTTTGAGAGGAGTTTGAATAATCCTTTACGGCCGCAGGAGCATCGGGCTGGCTCTCGGAATTTTTTGTCTATTTGCAAGACCGAGAGGATTGCTCCGCAGGTTGGGCATTCAAAGCGAGCATTGATAACTTGAGGACGGACATCAGAAGCTTGGCGTACGATGCCTTCTATCCAAATGAACTGATCAAGGTGTTTTGCTCTTATGTTTCTTATTTTTATTCTTGAGGTTTCGGGAAGAGTGGCCATTCTGACTTTGGCTTTGTTTGATATGCCTTTTTCTGATAAAGCATTTTCTAATATCGCTAGAATGTTTTCTGGTTCGTCTAAGAGCTTTTCTGTTAATGTTGGAGAGAATTCCGCTAGATCAGAGAAGGCTAATGGGACTAGATTTTCATTCTTTCTTAGATGTTCACCTAACTGCTTTTTGTAGCCTTCAAAGAAATTCTTTGCCTCTTGGAAGAATTCCTCTTGACCCTTTTTTGGCTCCATGTAAATAGCTAGAGCAGAGGTTTATATGGTTTATTGTTGGCTATTCTATTGGGAATCTCAAGATTGCGCCAATACCGCTTGCTAGATTGTAAAATTGGTCGCCTTCTGGAGTTTCTCGGGAGATTAAGATGACTTCAGAGCCCATAGCCATTGCTTTTTTTTCAAGTTCTGCTATTTTTTCCTTTGGTAAATCTTTTGCTATTAGAAGTTTATCTACGGCCCCTCTTTCTAGAGCGAGAGAGACTTTTTCTTCCCCGTAAGCAGTTTTTTCGCGGTACTTGCCGAGCATCATAAAGAAATTTTCAATTATTTTCTTTTCTTTTATTATTTCTTGTTCTGCGATATCTTCTTGAGAGGCTTCAACTAACAACTTGAGGCCATGTTCATCTACGTAGCCGATGTCTTTTACTGCAATAACTTTCTCTTTTAGCTTTGTTACAAGTTCGCTTTGTTCAAGGAATTCTTCTTTTGTTGGAATCGGGCCGCCAACTAGTATACCTTTAAGACGAGGCATATTGAAAAATATTTCTTTCATTCCTTCTGCAACTCTTTTGAAGAATTCTTTTGCTAAACCTTCAGTTATTCTATGGAATCTTTGAGCGCTCTGGCCCCCTGCACGAACTTTACTTGGGACTCCTGAAGAGAACTTGCGGATTACTTCTATTTTTTTGCCTTCTAAGAATCCAATTGTGGCGTCATGTCTATCAATCACTAGTAGTCCGAAAATTTCTTGATTTTCAAGTATGTCACGAAGGGGCTCGGTGACGAATGTTTTATCGCATCTGTAAATTCTAATTTTTAGGGGCTTAGGAGGTTCTATTGACCAGACTTTGATATCGCTTACGCCCTCTTTTTCTGAGATGTTTCCAGCGAATATTGCTAGGCCGTTTGTGGGAGTTTGTTTTTTTGCCTTCAATGCCCGAACTATTGCTTCTATTGCATCAATAACAGCATGTCTTGTTTGTTTTGATTTGATATTTTCTGCTGTTGAACGTTCGGCTTCTAGTTGATTTGTTACGGCATGAATGTTGAAACCCGCGGGAATCATAACGCTCACTAGCTCTGTGTGTTGGCCTTTGACTGATTCAAGTTCTTCAAGCTGTTCTTCAAGTTCTAGCTTTTGTTTCTCATCCATAATAGAAAAGACTAGGGATGGTTAATAAAGGTTTTTGGTTTGTCTCTTGCGTATTTGATTTCTATATATCGCGATTATAATGGCTGAGAGAATTAGTATGAATATAAACTCGAAGATTAGAAGATAATTTGACTTGCTTGATTGTTGCTTGGATTTTAATGATATTGCATTTGTTGTTATTGAGCTTTTACTTTCTTTTTCTGGTTCTTGTTTGTTTTCTTGATTTGGGTTTATTATTACCCAAATGCCTATCCCTATATTTCTAGTTTTGCTTTGTAGTATTATAATTCCGTTATATCTGTAGTTATCTTTTATTTGGAAACAAACTTGGAGTTCTTCTAGCGCTTCTTTTGGAATTTCTACTGTAATATCGAGTTCTTTTGAGGAATAGATGTAATCTTTTAGTTCTCTACTATTTTTATAGCTCCAGTAATTATCTATTGAGACTACTTCTGAACTGGAGATTGATATTTCTTTGCATACTTTTTCGCCAACTGATGGACTTATTGAGATTTCTGCGGGACTTGCAGATAATTCATAGGCATAGATTGATTTAGCAAATAGGATAGTTAGCAATATTATCAAAATGCTTTTATTGAGATGTTGCAATGAATCTGACATTTGCTTGATGGCCGTTTAGATTTGAGCTTACGTCAACATCTGCATCAGATAGGTCTAATTGCATGTAGAAATATTTTGACTTGAAATCTTGTCCGGATGACGGGGCCGAGATATTGAAACTCCAGTCGCCTATTTTACGTTGTTGAACTGGAGCACCTCCACTTGTCTTGAATTCACGGAAGAAAAGATTTGTGAATATTTCATCCGTATAACTTATTAGAGTTGGAGTTACTTTTATTGCAGTATCGCCTGTGTTATTTACATATATTTTTAGTTCATCTGAAAGGCCGTTTTCATCTACATTTCCTAAATCTATATAGTCTGGAACTTGAATGGAGACGCTCGTGCCGTTAGTGTTATTATTTTGAGTGCCAACATCAATTATATCTGCTTCTATTGTTGCGATGTCTGTTGCTCCAACGAGAGTTATAAAAATTAATAGAAACGCTAATACTAGCGAGATTATGACAAAACTGGGCTTGTTTTGAAACATGTTGTGTGTTATTTACTATTATGATATATAGCTTGTATTATGTATATTGGAGAATATTTAAAGATTTCGCTTTGCTTGAATTATTTCTTATCCATAAACGAGATAGCAGAGTTTACTTAATTCTCTTTATATCTTCTAATTTTCCATTTTTAAATCTTGCTACATATTCGTGCCATTGAAATGTCTTATCTTCATGCTCTCCTGTGAATGTGTAAAACATTATGTCTCCGTGATAGGGGATTACTTCTTTATCGCCGTTTATCGAATTTCGAATCAATTCTCCATTATTGGATATAATGTAAGTATCCATCACACATTCGAAGTCTTTTGTTTGAAATGTCTTGTCTTTTACTTTTTTGTCTATTTTTGAACTTCTGAATTCGCATTTTATGTAATCGAACATACCCATGTATTTACTAGGTTACGGGAGTATATAATTTTTCCCAGAGAGATTGTTGAAAATTTAGACATCAGACAAATCCAACATTAAATTCGCCCTCTCTAATTTCTTTAGCACAGGTAACTGCCTTTATATCGCCCATTACTAATGAGAGAGTTTTTGAATCTTCTTTTGAAATTGTTAAAATAATATCTGAGCGCATTGATTTTTTTGCTTCGGATTTTGCCTGACGAACTTTTGCAATAATTTCTAGGAGTTTTGCAAATACCTCAGAATCTGATTTTTCTGATTTTAACTTGAAGGGTATTGGCCAGCTTGATAGATGGATGGAATTATCTTTTTCGTATTTTTTAAAATGAGTTTGATAAATTTCTTCGGCTACGAAGGGAGTTATTGGAGAAGTTAGCTTTAATATTGATAATAGCGCATGATATAGTGTATAAAAGGCTGAAGCTTTTTCTTCTTCTGCTCCGTTGTAAACTCTACCTTTAATAATTTCAAGATAGTTATCTGCAAAGATTTTCCAAAAGAACGATTCTGTTTCTAGCTTAGTTTTGACGAAATTGTATTCATCTAGAGCGTCTGTTGTGTTTTCTATTAGCTTATTTAGTTCTAATAAGAAAAGCCTATCTGTTTCTTCTAATTTTGGAGTGGTTTTAATGTGTTTTAGATTCATAAAGACAAAGTTTGTCGCATTTAGTATTTTATTTACAAATCGCTTGCCTGTAACTAAATCTTTTTCTTGGTAATCTTGGTCTTCCCCTAATCTTGAGGATGCTGCTGCATATCTTAACGCGTCTGCACCATAACTTTGTAGGACTTCTTGTGGTCTTATTACGTTACCTTTTGATTTTGACATTTTTTCTCCTTTGAGTGTGACGAAGCCGGATATCATTATATTTTTCCAAGGGATTTGTTTTTCATGATACAAAGATTTGACTATTGTATAGAATGCCCAGGTTCTGATAATGTCATGGGCTTGAGGACGAAGGTCAAATGGTATTTTTGCTTTGTTTTTCACTAAAGAGGATACTATTTGGGGCGTTAAAGAGGAGGTTGCCCAAGTGTCAAGAACTTTGCTTTCCGGTTCAGCAGGGTTTTTACATTTAGGGCAAAGTTTTTTTTCTTGCATTGGGTCTATCGGAAGTTCAGATTCTTTTGCTAATATGGTTTCATCACATTCTTTGCAATACCAAGCAGGGATTGGAATTCCGAAATGTCTTTCGCGAGAGATTGACCAATCCCAGTCTAACCCTGAAATCCAGTTTTCATATCTTTTACGCATAAATTCAGGATACCACGCTATCTTGCGACCTTGTTCAATTAAATCTTTCTTTTTGTCAAGAATTTTTATAAACCATTGTTCAGTCGGTAAAAATTCTATCTCCCGTCCTGATTTTTCGAATACATTAACAACATGAGTAATTTTCTTTTCATCTTTTATTAAATTGGAGTTTTTTAAATCTTGGACTATCTTTTTCCTTGCCTCTGGAATGCTTAATCCATTATAATGTGAAATATTTAATTTTCCATCACGAGTTATTATAATTCTCGGAGTTAATTTATGGCGGGTAATTGCGTCAACATCATACTTATCACCATAAGAGCAAATCATTAGAGCACCCGTGCCTTTTTCCATCTGTGCTGAGTTATCTGCGATTATTTCTACTTGATGATTGAATATAGGAACTTGTGCTTTTTTGCCCACAAGGGATTTATAGCGTTTATCTTGAGGATTAACAAATATTGCGACACAAGCTCCAAGAAGCTCTGGTCTTGTTGTTGCTATTAACATGGGTTTTTTATCTGCTTTGAATTCTATCGTGTAGAAAGTGGATTCTTTTTCTTTATCTTCAAGTTCTGCTTGTGCTACCGGAGTTTGGAATTCTGTATCCCAGATAGTTGGAAATTCTTTTTTATATATCAAGCCTTTATTGTATAATTCTATGAATGATTGTTGAGATATTTTTTGAGAGTTTTTGTCTATTGTTGAATATGAAATATTATAATCGCAAGATATTCCGAGGTTTTTCCAATCGGCTATAAATGTAGGAGTTATTTCTTTCAATTTTTTTAGACATAATGAGATGAAATCTTTTCTTGTCATTTCTGAACTTTTAACGTTTTCTAATTTTTGAATTAGTTTTTCTGTTGGGAGGCCGTTGTCATCTGTGCCGAATGGATAGAGGACATTAAAGCCTTGCATTCTTTTGTATCTGGCTATGAAGTCTTGTTGTGAATAGGAAAATGCATGACCTATGTGCATTTCGCCTGAAACTGTTGGAGGAGGCGTGTCTATTGAAAAGACTTTTTTCTTTGAGCTTTTGTCAAATTTATAGATGTGCTCTTTTTCCCAATAGTTAAGCCATTTTTTCTCTATTGATTGGGGATTGTCTTGGGACATTTAAAGGCAAGGGGAAAAGGTGTTAAAAATGTTAGGGTTTCTTAAGTTTGACTTATCCATTGATACTGGCTCGGGATCTACTTGGTTGATACTTTTCTAGGTAGTCTATTGCATCTTTTGGAGTTTTTACTACACCGTAGAGAGAGGTATCTTTATCTGCAAGATTCTCCTCAACTAATTTATCAAAATGGGCTAAAAGAGAGTCGTAACATCCTTCTGTATTTATGAACACGATAGGTTTAGTGTGTGCATGTATTAATTTACCTACAATTATGTCTGAGGCCTCATCGAGCGTTCCATATCCTCCAGGTAAACAAATAAATGCGTCCGAACGTAGAATCATTGTCGCTTTTCTTTCAGCAAAATCTTTTGTTCTTACAATCTCATCATCTTGAGAGGTAAGATGGGAAAATACGTCAGGTAAAATTCCTACTGTTTTGCCCCCATTTTTTCTTACAGTCTCTGATAATACAGACATTAACCCCATATTACTTCCCCCATATATCAAAGTATACTTTTTTTTTGCAATTAATTTTGCAAGATCTATTGTTGCTGATGTATAATTTTTATTCTTAGGATATCTTGCTGAGCAAAAAACACAAATATTTTTCATATCTTTCAGATGGGAAAAGGTATTTTAAGGTTTATGGGTTGGTATTTTTAAATCTAATTTTTGGCTTGTTCCCATAATATCTTAAATATGTTAGCTTGTAGTTCAGCAAATGAGGGATCTTCTATTTTTATGCCTATTTGTTCTTTATCAGTTGCTCTTAGGAAAATGACTTTATCTTTTGTAATTGCCATCTCATAGTCTTTGCCTTTAATTATACGATCCATAAAGCGCACTTGTCTTAATGCTTTCTTTTCTTTTTTTAGTTTGGTCAAAAGTTGTGTCTCTTCTGTAATTACTTTTGCTCTGATGCCCTTTTCTATGCGTCGACTGATATAAGGTTCTAGGAATACTGGGCGAAAGGTGATTATTTTTTCACTTATTATTGTATAAACCTCTTTATCTTGTCCTGAAATTAATTCTCTTGCAGCTGTTTTGAAACCTTCGAGACCTTCATAAAGTTCTACTTTAGGCTTTGGAATAGCAACACCACGCAAATCTTGATAGTTCTTAGCGAGCTCTTTTATTGCTTTTTCTTTGATAAGCCTTTCCTCTTCAATGTTATCTAATAATAAGTTAGGATTTACGCAGCTATAATGGGAGATTCCAGATTTGATAGTTTCGGTTACTAGACCTCTTTTTATTAATTGTCGCAAGGTGTAATAGGAAGCTTGGCGTTCAATTTTTGCGTGTTCAGCAATAGTGCTTGCTTTTGCTTTATCAAGTTTTAAACATGCGAGATATACCTTTCTTTCAGATTCTGATAGGCCTAATGTTCTGAGGGCGTCTTCCATAGTTCTAGTTGGTTTATTGGGTTTTTAATTGTTATCTTTGATGAAAAACTTTTTTCACCATTATTTTATAATCTCCATTTTTGGCAGACTTTTATGAAGAATAGAGAAAATTGGGCTTTTTATGATGCAATGCCTGCTGGAGTTTTCGAAGAATATTCTCGGGCAACTGGATTAGCTAGAGCTCCAGAGCTTGATTTGATAGCTCCTTTATGGCAAAATGTTGATTCTATCATTGAAATTGGGGCTGGTTATGGTAGAGTTATTGAGGGCTTGCTCGATAGAAATTATTCAGGTCAGATTTATGCTATTGAGAGATGTCCAAAACTTGCTACTAAACTGAGAGAAAAATATGCCTCGAAAAATGTTAATGTTATTGAGGGGGACTTAAAAAGGATTGAATTGCCTAGAGCAAATATAGGTTTATGGCTTTGGGCAGGAATTTTTGAATTTCCTATTGATGAGCAAAGCGATTTAATTCGTAAAGTTATGGGAAGTGTGTCAACTTTAATTTTGGATACTAATTTAATCGGTGCAAAATCAAATGCAACTAAACAATTTAGAGGAGACTACGAAATAACTCTTGATTTTGGCACCCTTAAGGGCAATGTTCCAACTGAAGAAAAAATTAGAAAATTTGCGAAAGATGCAGGATATGAATTGAAGAGAAAAATCCTCTACACGACTGAAACTGGTAGAGAAAGGGTTTTGTATATTATTTCTATTAGTTAATATTTTAAGGTTTTGCGATCTTCCAGAGAAGATTAAAGTGTTTTCTGTATGTGTTGACTAAGAGTTTTAATTTTTATTTCAAGAAGATTTAAATACTATGTTTATCTAGTAGAAATAACTAAATTTTATTAGTAAATTTAATATGGGAATATCAAAGATAACGAGGAATTTTCAAGTAACTCTACCGAAGGATGTGCGCAAAATGGTTGGATTTAAGGAAGGCGATGAGATTATGTTTCATGTGGATGGTAACAAAGTTAGTTTTGTTAAGGTAGATGACGATATTATAAGAAGGACCGCTGGTCTTTGGAAAGATACGAAAGAGTCTGGGGTGGAGTTTCAGAGAAGAATCAGAAAGGAAAGTGAAAAACGTTTGAGGAGATTGTATGGTAGTCGTTGATACTAGCGTTTTTATTGATCATTTGCGTGGATACAAACCTGCCAATGATTTTTTTATTTCTCTTGATGATAAGGATTTGCTTTTTTCAGCATTGAGCGAGGCTGAGCTTCTTTCTGGAAAAAGTTGTAATGATTCTGAACAAAGAGAAAGTATTTTGCAATTTCTTAAACGCTGGAAAAAAATTGATGTAACAAATCCTATTGCTATGATGGCTGGAGATTTAAGAAGGACTTATGAGATTACACTTTCTGATGCTATTATTGCGGCAACAGCTATCATCTATAATATGGAGCTTTTGACAAGAGATATTAGTGATTTTAAGGGTATCAAAGAACTTAAAATAAGAGCACCTTACTGATATTTATGAATAAAAAACGATATTTTCTTGAGATTTTTGTTAAGGCGGAGAGGAAATATGGCTCGCTTGATAAAAGGCTGGCCGGAGAATGCTGGAAGAAAGATTGGCAGGTGCTTATTGCTACAATAATGTCAGCGCAGACTCGCGATGAGGTAACTATTCCAGTTGCTGAAAAGTTATTTGCTAGGTATGAAAATTTGGAAAAATTGTCTAGGGCTAAAGTTGCTGATGTGCTTGCGATAATTAGGCCTATTAATTTTAGTCCTAAGAAAGCACGATTTATTGTTGCAACTTCTCGAGAGCTCATAGAGAAATATAACGGGGAAGTGCCTGATAAAATTGAAGAGCTTACTAAACTTGAGGGTGTTGGAAGAAAAACGGCGAATTTAGTTTTAAGCGAGATTCATAATAAAGATTCAATAACTTGTGATACTCACGTTCATCGGCTTTCAAATGTGCTTGGGCTTGTTAAAACTAAAAATCCAACTGAGACGGAATTTGCGTTGATGAAAATTGCCCCTAGGAACTATTGGAGTAGGATAAATAGGATTTTTGTTTTATGGGGGCAGGATGTTAGAGGAAGGGATAAGAAACGATTATTAAGTGCAATTGAGTGATTTATATTATGGGATTATTCTCATTTTTAAAGAGGGATGTAAAATACGAGTCGGTTTCTCCAGAAAGGCCTTACTTTGTAGTTAATGATGGAATTGCTGTTACAATGAGGGCTTTCGAGGATTATGATTATGTTAAAGTTGAAGGAAACCTTGGTAATAGTGCCTCTTTTCGTTATTCAGATTTTATTATTCATCGTCATCGGGCAGGTTATGATATCATTTTGGATTTATCTGAAGGAAAAGAGCATGATACAAGTACGGCAGCTACAGCGATAAACATTTGTTGTAATATGCTTAAAAGAAAAGTCTTTAGAAAGCGCTTTTTTGGACGAAATCATCCTAAGATGATTATTGTCGGAAATGAGACTTTGTATCATATTTTTGACATTGCGGATTTATTTCGCTTAGAGTCTAGAATTGCAATGTGTTTATCTGTTGACGAAGCGAAAGAAAAACTTGGTGTTAAAAAGGAAAAACTTGAGGAGATTATTGAAAGAGATGTTAAAACTGGATAGAAAAATATAATCGGCATAATCTTTTTAAACTCGCCATACTCTAGATTGCGATGTCACAAGATGGTCAAGTAAGAATGCCTGGAGTTTTTGGCGGGTTGATGAGATATGATAGTGAGTTTGATAGTGCTTTGAGCTTTTCGCCTGTCGCAGTTGTAGCTTTTGTTGTTCTCATTTTGGTCTTTGTATTCGCATTAAAAATATTTGTGCCGGTGATTGGATAATGTCAAGTAATAGAGATTTAAGAGGGCAGATGGACGATCCTAAAGTTCAGGAAGCATTTGGTTTTTTGCTTTCTGGTAAAAAGGGTTACAAGCCAGTTATGGAGCGTAGAGTTGAAGTGAAGAGATGTCCAAGTTGCAATATATTTTTGAAAGATGAAGTTAAGTTTTGTCCTGAATGTGGAATGAAGTTGGGCGTGCCTACTCCAAGTACTAATTAATTTTTATCTTTGAATGTCTTTAGAACTAGCTTGAGTTTAAGTTTATTAGCTCTTTCTTTTGCCCAGGGTTCTTTATTTTTTAGGCCCCTTGCAATTGCTACTAGCAGAAAAATAAGTATTATTCCTACTATTGAAATAGCGATAAAACCACTTCCTATGATAATTATTTTTATATTTCTCCAATCGGTCAAATCTTCAAATCTTGAGGCTTTAATTAGCAAGACTAGACCATAAGTCATAAATATAATAGATAGCAAACCAAAAAATATCGCCGATAGGTAATATCCTAAAGCGCTTTTAATTATTCTTTCTTTCATTTCTCTTTGTAGTGTGGAAATCTATAAATAACCTTCTTTATGGCTTGAGCTATGGAAGGATGCGGATTGTGCTTATGGGAAAGGCAGAGTTATAGACTAATTGGGTATAATGATAGTTGTTATGCAATGATTTGTAAGGCTCCTTTGAAGCCTGGACATGTGATTGTTTTGCCGAAAAGACATGTTCTTAGTGCTAGCGATTTTTCTACTAACGAAGCTAGCGAATTTTTAGATTTAATTGAAAGAGTGAAAAACGTGGTGCAAGAAAAATATGGCGAGGGTCTATTAGTTGTGCAACATGGGAGGGGGTATGCTTCTGAGAAGCATTTACATTATCATGTTTTGCCTTCTAAGGGAAGTTTAAGAACGCTTGTTTCATCATATGAGGGTGTGCTTGAAAGAGAGGAAATTCCAAGAGAAGGATTGAGGGCAATGAGAGATTTGATCTTGAACGGCAGGAAATCTATTTAAAGAGCTTTTTCTCGCTAAGAAGATGTTTGGCGGAATTGATCCTGGAAAGATGAAGGCTATGATGAAGCAGATGGGCATCAAGCAAGAAGAAATTGAGGCTTTGAGAGTTATAATTGAGAAGGAAGATGGAAAGATAATTATTGAAAATCCAAATGTACAGAAAGTGACTATGCAAGGACAAGATAGCTGGCAAATTACAGGAGAGGTGCGAGAGGAAAGCGGAATTAGTGAGGGAGATATTGAAATGGTGATGGAAAAGAGTGGAAAGAGCATGGAAGAGGCGAAAAAGGCGCTTGAAGAATCTAACGGAGATATTGCTGAAGCCATCTTAAGTCTTAGCTAATAGAGTCTTTTTTGAGTAATAACTGTAAAAATCAAGGGTTTTTTGCGAAAGGTATATATACTTAAATGGTTTATAAACGATCTACCAATTTGTTCGTTTAAATGGATGCAATTATTAAGGAAAAGATTAGTGCTGATCACTTGCTTTACGTTAGTTTGAAATATACCAAGACTTGCGATGTTATTGTTAATTTACTTTTGAGATGGAAGATAATGATTGAGGCCGCAATGGAACTTCTTATTGAAAAATCTAAAAAAGCCAAGAAGTGGAAGCCGGTTCCTGATGCGCCAAGAGCTAAACTTGTGCAGTTGCAGAGGATTTATGCTAATGAACCTCTAGTTATGGAAACTTTTGCACTTTATGAGTTTTTTAGAGATATAGAAAAGCTTGATAAGGTGAGAGAAAGCGAGTTTAGAAAGGGAGTTAATTTGAAAGTTACATTTAGGGGACAGATTATTAATGTTAATTTAGATAAATTGAAGGAATATGCTGAATTGTTAGAAAGGTTTATAAGTTATCTAAAATAAAACTACTTTATCTCACTTCGTTGAGTTTAAAATGGGTTCAAAAATTTTAACTATTATTTCGGGCAAGGGTGGCGTTGGTAAGACGACTACTGCAATAAATCTTGGTGTTGCGCTAAATTCATTTGGTAAGGAAGTAATAATTGTTGATGCCAATTTAACGACTCCTAATGTTGGACTTCATCTTGGAGCACCCATGGTTCCTGTTACTTTGAATCATGTTCTAATTGGAAAAGCAAAAGTTGCTGATGCTCTTTATGAACATTCCTCTGGAACTAAGATTATGCCCAGTTCTCTTTCTGTTAAAGAACTTGGGAGATTGAATCATAAGAAATTGAAGGATGTTGGGCGCTCCTTGAGGAAAATGGCTGATTATGTTATTTATGATGCGGCAGCGGGACTTGGAGAAGAGGCAGTTGCAAGTATAGAATCTTCTGATCATCTGATAATTGTTACTAATCCAGAAATAACTGCAGTTACTGATGCTTTGAAAACTATAAAACTTGCTGAAGAAATGGGCAAGGACGTGAAGGGAGTGATTGTGACGCGTGTTAAGAGGAGTAGGAGTCAGATGCCTATTGCAAACATAAAAGAGATGCTGGGTGTTCCTTTAATTGGGGTTGTTCCTGAAGATGATGCTGTTCCTATGGCTTTGACAATGAAAGATGCAGTATTCCATGTTAGCCCAAATTCTAAATCCGCGAGGGCTTACAAGAAGATTGCTGCAGATATTGCAGGCATTAGATATAAGACTCCAAGCTTTATAGCTAGATTTTTTGGGAAGAGTTAAGTTATCTTATTATCGAACCATTAGGTATCTTTTTTTCTGGGGACAATATGCAAACTAGAGTCTCGTCATCGCTTACTGCTGCTAAAGTCATGCCTTGGCTTTCTATTCCTCTAAGGGTTGCTGACTCGAGATTTACTATAAATATTCCTTGCTTGCCCTTTAACTCGGATTTTGTATAATGGGCTTTTAGGCCTGCGACTATTGTTCTTTGCTCTGTGTTGAAATCTATTTTCATAACGTATAGTTTGTCTGCTTTTGGATGGTCTTCTACGTCTAGAATAGTTCCTACGCGAAGGTCTATTTTTTCCCAGTCAGTAAAAGGTATTATTGGTTTCATTTTAGTCTATAGTTTGTTTCATGAATTTAAGTAATTTAGCTTCAAGATCGGTTATTTCCTCTGGTGGACCTTCTGCTGAAAGAGTAGAGTGAACTCCATTTTTAAAAGAATAAGTAAGTTCGGTCATTCCAGAGACATATTTGCAATCTATATTTTCTTCATAGCCTTCTGGTTTAAATAAATTATCTCCAGAATCGTGTTTTGCCCCTATTTTATTAAAAAATCCGAAGCAATCTTCAGGATAAAAGTCAATTAAATGCCTGTCTTCTTGAGCGTTTTGTTGGACTAGTCTTATCATTCTATTTTTAATGCAATCTTTAAGTTTTTTAATCTTGCGTTATCTGCACTGAGTCCTTTTTCTTCTAGACCTCCAATAAATCCCCTTACTAGCTCTTTTTCGCTCGCTATCTTTCTTGATGCTATGATTGTGGCGGCTTCTGTTAGTGGAAGATCATCTTTTGCACCATTATAGCTTATGCCCATTCCTTCAGATCCAAACATGATTCTTCCTCTATATTTATGAAAGTATAGTTTTTTTCCGTTTTTATCTAAAATGCTTAATTTTGGATTCGGATTCTGTTGCTGTGGTTCAAAATAACTAGAATGGTCTTCTTTTACAGCATTCAACATTTCTCTTAGTGTTTCTTCGTGATCGTACATTTTGTTGCGAGTTGCTATCGATTCAGCGGTTTTAAAGCTTTGCAAATAGAATATCTGCTTTTTTTATTTTGCTTACTTTTAATGGGGATTTTAGTTGCTTTAATGAGATTTTGAAATTGAATACTTGAGATATTTTGCTTGAAGTTTCTGGTAGGAATGGAGAAAGAAGAATTGCTATTTCTTTTATTGCGTTTGACGCAGAGTATAAGACTTGAGGGTCTTTTGTTTCCCAAGGCTTTTCATTTTGAACATATTCATTCGTTTTGTCTATTATTGAGAAGATTTCATGTAATGCTTTGTCTAACTCGTATTTTTGCATATGTTTTGAAATCTTTTCTATCGACTCTTTGTTATCTATTATTTTTCCTTTTTCTATCCTATATTTTTCTGCTAACGTTGATACGCGAGAGATGAGATTGCCGAGCTTGTTTGCTAGTTCGTTGTTGTGTCGCTCTTTGAGCATTGATTCGGAGAAATCGCCGTCCTCTCCAAATGGAGTTTCACGGATTAGGAAATAACGCGCGCTGTCTACTCCCGCGATGTTAACTAGAGTATCTATTTTTATTGCGTTACCTGCGGATTTGCCCATTTTTTCGCTATTAACTGTCAACCAACCGTGCGCAAAGATCGTTTTTGGTAGCTCTAAACTTGAGGATTTAAGCATAGCTGGCCAGTATACTGCATGGAACCACAAAATATCTTTTCCGATTAGATGAATTTGAGCTGGCCAAAATTTATTCAACTTTTTTTCAGTTCTCGTTGCAGAATAATAATTTAATAGGGCATCAAACCAAACATAGCAATAGTGCTTTTTGTCAAAGGGCAATGGAATTCCCCAATCAAAGCTTGTTCTTGAGATGCTGAAGTCTTTTAGCTCTTCTGAAACGCGATTGATTATTTCTTGTCTTCTATTGCTTGGGCTAATAAACTCTGGATTTTTCTTGTATAAATCAAGGAGAAAATCTTGGTATTTTGATAACTTAAAAAAGTAAGATTCTTCGCTTAGCTTATCTAGAGCTTTTTTATGAATTGGACATTTTAAATCTGGAGAGTCTTTTTCAGTGTAATATGCTTCGCAAGAAGTACAATAGAGTCCTTCGTATTTGCCTTTGTAAATGTCCCCATTATCATAGACTTTTTGTAGCACTTCTTGGACAATTTTTTCATGCGCTTTGTCTGTTGTGCGGATGAAAAAATCATAATCTATGTTTAGCTTTTTCCAAGCTTCTTTAAATTCTGGGACTATTTTATCAAGGAATTCTTTTGGCTTTAGTTTTTTTTCATGCGCGGCTTTTTGTATTTTCTTGCCATGCTCGTCCGTACCTGTAAGGAAAAATACTTCTTGGCCTTGGAGTTTGTACCATCTTGCTATAATGTCAGAGGCTATAGTGGTGTAAGCGTGTCCCAAATGAGGAATATCGTTCGGATAGTAGATTGGAGTGGTTATATAGAATGTTTTTTTCATTTAAGAACGAGATAATTGGAATATAAAAAACTACCTCATTCATTACCGAATGCAATTCCAGGAGCATTATTATCAAACCATGAATATTGGCTCATTCTTTTTCTCTGCCCTATTGGAGGTCCTGTTTTGTACTGCTTGTGAATATTTCTTACAAAGCAGGTTTGTTTGTTCCCATAGTTTAGCCAGGTATCCATCAATATCGGATCAATTTCAGCAAAAGAGGGGATTCTTGAGCGAACTCTTTTTTTCCCATTTTCTCTAAAGGTGTCTTTTATAACCATATTATATGAAGCTCCTAGGAAAGTTCTCAAGAATGGCTCGGTAACCCAAGGGAATATTTGAGGGATAACTTCTCCAGTTGCACTTATTCCTTTTCGACTATAAGCGAGATAGGCTGCAACATCATGGGAGCAATAAGTTGTAATATTTCCGTTGAATCTAAATGTGAAATCATGTCTCTTTGCATCACAGTCGTGTCTTGAGCGAATACGAGTCCATTCTGCGAATTTTTCTTTTCTTCCAATTCTAGGTATATGCTCGAGAGTTACTTTATGGGCTTCATTAGTTGAGCGCGAAGGCACTTCTAGTGTTGCAGTATTCCAAGGGGAATCTCTAGTATTGTAAACTTTTATTCTGTCTCTTATTGTGGGGGAACGCCAAGCATAATGGTGAAGCCTATGGCCTTCAATTGTGACACTTGGCCTTACAACATGCCAAATTTTTTCAGGGTCAATCCAAGCCCATCCAACATAAGGCCCATTTTCTCTTTTGTATTTTTCAGATGCAGAGATTCTTGCTTTTAGTTCACTTTGTTCATTTTCTATAAGCTTTCTTTCACTTCCATTGAAAGTATTCAAAAATACCAAGGCTCCTCTTTTTGAGAAATTTTGAGCGCTATAAAAATTTGGAGGGATTATTGGTTTGCCGGTGTATACTAATACTTGATTTTTTGCTCTTTGAGATAATGCTGCGCCTAAATCAAAAAAGTTTTTTACTTCTATTTCACTTCTATTTCCAATTACTTTTTTTGTGCTTGTAGGTCTATTAAATAATTCTTCTTTTTGTTCAAGTAATTCATCTAATATTATGCCCATATAATCTAGAAAGCGAGTGGTTTTTAAATGTCGCTGTTCTTCAATTTTGAGCGCCGATAGTTTAGTGGTAGAATGTTACCTTCCCAAGGTAATCGTCCGGGTTCGATTCCCGGTCGGCGCATAAATATATTAATCATTAAATATTATTGTTTAGTATAATTATCTTATTAAAGCCAATATCGTTTTTGTAGGTATATGAGTCTTGAAGGAAATTGCGAGCTTATGGGTTCTCTTGGAGTTGATGAACTTAAGAGAGTTATTGATCGCGCTAAAAAAATTGAATCTTATGGCGGTTCTTTTGGTACAGCAATTATTGAAAGTTTACCTGATGTTATTGATAAATTTGCGACTCAAACTTATGAGATTTTAGGAGATTATTCTAAATATCTTGAGAGTTCTCCGCGTGCAAGTGCAACACGAGATGTTTCCACTATTCTTCATAAACTTAGTGATAGATGTGATTCTGTTATATTGGGTAGGATGGAATTTCGCACCAGGGCAGAAGATTATCGAGTTTATGTTGGTGTAACTGCTTATAAGGGTAATCCCATAAGATTTGTGTTTAATAGGAGTCCTGAATCTGTAGCAACCGAGTTTAAAGGTCATCTTGCATTAGTCGCGTTGTCTAGCTAATCTTTATTAACTTATTTTTTCATTTGTTAATATGGTAAAGAAGGTGATTGTTATACCAGAGGATTCTCCATATGTCAAGGTTTCTAAAGAACATGCAAGACACAAATTTATTGCGCAAGGAGCAGTTTCTGAAGCTTCTACATCTTTATCGGGTTCTTTTATTGTTGCTTTTGCGAAGGACATAGGTTCTAATGCTCTTCATATCGGCTTCTTGAGCGCATTCTCTGGGATACTATCTCCATTTGGAAACTTATGGGGAAGTAAACTTATGGAGAAAAATTCGAGAAGATATATTCATTATAAGTTTACTATTTTGCTTGCTTTGACTTGGTTGCCAATTTTAGCATTGATATTTTTCTTTTGGAAAGGCATAGGGCTAAATTACCTTCCTCACGCTTTGATTGTTTTTTATTGTCTATATGCATTTTTATCTAGTGTAAAAGATCCGCCGACATTTTCGTGGCTCGGTGATTTAGTTCCCGCAGAGATTAGAGGGAAATATTTTGCACAGAGAAGCAGATTTATTGGTTTTGTGGGATTGGCTTTATTCTTAGTCGCCGGATTTGTGCTTGACTTTTTTGAAACTAAAGGCCTGATTTTAATTGGTTATGGCATTCTCTTTACTATTTCAATAATTTTGAGGTTATATTCTGCAAGACAGGTAAATCATATTTTTTCGCCTAGATTTGTTTTGCATAAAGGCTACTACTTTTCTTTTTTGAGCTTTATTAAAAGATATGATAATTTTGGAAAGTTTGCAATGTTCTATGCAGTATTTAATTTTTCTTTGATGGTGGCTTCTCCATTTTTTGGATATTATATGCTTAATGATTTAGGATTTGGTAAGGTGACTTTCACCATAGTCTCGCTAAGTAGCACGGCTTTCTCTTTATTGTTTATGCCTCTTGCCGGCAAATTTTCTGATAAATATGGTAATTTGAAGTTAATGTATATCGGTTGTGCAATGTTTTCTATAAATCCAGTGATATGGATATTTTTCAAGAGCCCGGTTGTTTTGTCTATACTTCCTGGATTTGTTGCTGGTGTTGCTAATGCTGCTATCGGCATTGCTGTAACAAATTATACTTACGATTCAACTAGCGAGCAAAAGAGGGCATTATGTGTGTCTTATTTTGGACTTTTGACAGGTGTAGGAGTTTTCCTTGGTTCTTTACTTGGAGGATTTATGATTGAGAATTTGAGTATTAGTTTCATGAATACTACTCTTTTTGTTTTTGCAATCGCTGCCGTTTTGCGAGCGGGAACTTCATTATACTTCTTGCCTCAACTTGAGGAAGTGCGACATGTGAAAAGGATTCATGGTTTGAGCTTGAATGTTTTACATCCTTTTAGGGCGGTGCATTCAGATATAACTTGGTTTAAGAGATTTTATAGAGAACGTTAATTACTTGGTAAGAGTATAGGTTAGTTGTTCTTTTTCTGTTTCTTTTTGAATTGTTGCAAGATATATACTTTCTTTTCCATTTCTATGTGTTAAGACTATGTCGGCTAATCCGTCACTATTTGTATCTCGCTGTTCAATTTTTACGACTTCTCTTTGGGCATTTTTATTGTTAAGATAATTGTCAAGAACTCTAAATGAGAGGTAATATGCCCCAGGTACGCCTACCAATCCGATTAAACCTAAAAATCCCAATGTCAATGCTGATGGTGTTTTATGCATAAAATCTTTCATTTTTTCAGTATTAAAGCTTTATTGTTTTTGATTTTCTCTACAACTTGGATCTTGCACTTTCACAAGTTTTAAAAGCGCCCTTAGCTTTGGGTAGATATGTTTTCACGCATCAAATGTCCGAAGTGTTCTAGTAAGATAAAAGATAGTTTTGATTTTTGTCCGCATTGTGGAGCTAATGCTCGCGATCCGCAGAGAGAGATGGATGACTTTGGCTTTCTTGGTAGAGATGAGAATAATCAAACGCCTATTGTCGGGGGTGGGAATCTGGGAATTACTGATAGGATGATTGGAAGTATGATAAATGCTCTTATGAAATCTTTAGAGAAGCAGATGAAGGGAATGGATGCAGAAGTACAGCATATGCCTAATGGAATTACTATTAGTGTTGGACAGCAGCCTCAAAAGCAGAGAAGGCAGAAGTTGCCTGGAGCTACCGATGCGCATATTGAGCGTATGAGGGGAATGCCTAGAGTTGAGGCTAAATCTAGCGTTCGTAGACTTGGAGATAAAGTTGTTTATGAGCTTAAGGCGCCGGGAGTGCAATCTGTGAATGATGTATTTGTTTCTAAACTTGCTTCAGGATATGAGGTTAAAGCTATCGGCAAGAAGAAAGTTTACGTTACTAGCTTGCCTGTTGAGCTTCCATTGAGGAGTTATAGTGTTGAGAAAGAAGGCTTGAAGCTTGAGTTTGGAAGTCAGTAAATTAGTCTAGTGTTTATTAATTTACTATAATTAATATTAAAAAGTGTCAATGTCGGTTAAATAAATGGGAAGTTTAAAGGTTTTTATTAGTTATAATCATAAAGACTATGATCTTGCTAGTAATCTTCATAAAGAATTGGAATTTTTTGGAATAGAAATTTTTCTAGCCCATAAAACAATTGAACCTTCAAAAGAATGGCAGGAGGAAATAGAAAAAAATTTAAAAGAATGTGATGTCTTTATGCCTCTCTTGACCGACAACTTTAGAGATTCTCGTTGGACTGATCAGGAAGTAGGTATTGCTTATGCTTATGGGAAGAAATTTATCCCATTAATATATCATATAGTTCCTTATGGGTTCATGGGGAAGTGGCAAGGACATAGAATCGAATTTACTGGCTTTAAAAGAATCGAGGGGATTCCTATGATAATTGACCTTTTAGTTAAATTTTTTCCAGAAAAACTTAGGCAATCTGCTATCGATTCAATCTCTTTTAAAAACATTCATAATTATGAAAAATCTAATAGAATGTTTTCATTGCTGAAAAAGCTTGAACCTTTCTCAAATGATCAGGTCATTGCTTTAATGCAAAAATCTGTGGACAATGATCAGATAATTGATGGTACAGAAGCAAATCCTTTACTTAAACAGCTATTGGAAGATTATAAAGAAAAATTAGACCCTTCTCTTATGATTAAGATAAAAAAAAGATTAGAACAAGGATATAGAAAAGTAGCTCTTTCAGAAGAAATTGAAAAGGAAGGCCATTTGTCAAAAGGATTAGAAGATGGATTATTATAAATTTTCAGATATTTAAGGCCAAATTTTTCTCTATTTAGCACCATAATAAATGATCGCGCCAGGATTTGAACCTGGGATCTCAGCCTTATCAGAGCTGCGCATTAACCGGGCTATGCAACGCGATCTCTATGAAATCGGGTTTTAATGGTATTTAAATCTTAATAATATAATAATAAAAAATAAAGAAAAAGAAAATAAAAAAATAATAAATCTATTTATGCAGTAACTTTCTGTGCGATTGTTCCTGTTGATTGTAGACTCAATGAGCTTCCTGACTTCGTGTAAGTGATTGTTGCATCTCCTTTGAAGTTATCTCCGCTAACTAATGCAGGAGCACAATCTACTGGGACTACAGCACTACTTCCTGCAGTGATTGCCCAAGTTAAAAGTGCATCAGAGGTACCACATCCTACTATATTCATACTCGTAACAGTCAAATCTTCTCCGCCATTATTTCGCAGTTCAACTGAAATTCCATTTAATTCGGAAACAGTTGCGCCGGTTGCGTAGAAGGGAGGGTTTACCACGGTTGCAGAAGGCGTGTATTTACCCGGGCTGAAAACTCCGAAATAAGCTAACACTCCTATAGCAATAATTGCAGCCAAAATAGCCCATCCATATGTCATTAAGAACTCCATCGCTGCTTGACCTTTGCTTTCCATGTTATTACCTCCTTTTAACTAATATATAATTTTACCAAGATAAGGTCATTTATAAACATTCTGGGTTTTATTGTGCTAGAGCTGATGCTTGATATGTATCAAGATGCGCGTCATCAAGGTAAAACCATGAAGGAGTGCCTGTGATTCTATGTGCTGTTGGTGTTTGAGGGGAGAAATAGATATAATCAATTCCAGATTTTTGACTTATTACTATTCCGGCAGAGCTTAATTTTTGTAGATTAACTATGGATTCAATTCCATTTGGATCTGCTGAAAAGTTTCCTTGGAGACGGTTGAGATACGAAGGAGATAGGGGATTTGCTAGATAGTATGAATTTGTTAGGTGAGCGTTGAGATTGCTAACGTCGCTTTCTATGATGAAAATTGAATAAGGGGTTTGTCTTATTTTGTTTAGAACTTGGCTTTGGGTATTTATTGTATAAATTGGATCTTCAAAACCTGAAATTGGTACTTTGGAGATTATTTTTTCAGTTTTATTCCATAGCGCAAGGCCTCCTTGATCTTCTACTAAAATATTAGTGTTTATTTCAAAAACGACATTCCAAGGATCTTCTTGATATATTGACAGAGAGTAGTTTGATATCATAAAATTTGCATTTATTTTGTTTGCTTTTTCTTGCAATGCAGTATTAAGTTCTGGCAATGTAACTCCAATCATCAGGCTTTCTGGGTTTCCATAAAGAGTTCCATTAAAAAATAGCTCTTCAGAACTAGAAGTTATATTTGGTATATAGTTTCCAGTTTCAGCTATTTTTGTTTGATATACGACAAATGTTCTAAAGCCAGCAATATAGGCTTGTCTTGCAAGGTCTTCTTCTGCGCCTTTAACGAATGAATCTAAAGTTTGAATTCTTTCTTTTATTTGACTTTGGTCTTTTATTACCGAATAAAAAGTATAACTTATGAAAAATAAAGTTAGGAGCATTATTGCAGCCATAGTAAAAAATAATCCTCTATTTTTCATCTCCAAACCCTCACTTGAATTTCAGTTGACCAGGGATAAGGAATTCCTTGAATAGTTGTTAAGTTTATTGCGACATCTTGGCTATTGAATCGTACGTCTACAAGATTGTTTTGTTCAGCATCTAAAGAGCGAAGAAGTAACCAGACTGCTGATTGAGCTGCATCGTTTGGATTGTAGCCTTGTGTTGCTTGCTGATAGAAACATTGGCTTGTGCCGTTGTAACTTGGAGGAATTATTATTGTTAGATTTGTGTTATCTTCGAAATCAATGTTCCAGATGCAACCTTGAGAGATTGAGGCGATTGGAGAATACACTGAGGCATTTCTCACGCTTGTTAAAATCAACTTGCTTGAGCTCGAAGCTAGAGTTTCATTTGAGCTTGAGAGACCATGTGTTAGTTTGAGAATGTTCGATGAATTTATTTTATTAAGAGGGATGCTTAAAATAAATGGGTCTCCAAGTTTGTTGTAATCAAGATTATATTTTGATAAGTTATAAGCTGGAAATCCGTTTATTAGTAAATCTTTTGTCCATTTTGAGCCTGAATATGATGCAACTCTTGCTTCAAGTATTGATACTCCAGAAGGGACTGTAAAGTTAAGTTGTCCGTTGTTGTCAAATTGTTGTTCACTTGTTACTATTAAGCCATAAGGGGTGTTTTTTGTGAGATAGGAATACTCGATGTATGAATCGCCATATAACAAAGTCGTTAGATTTCCATCGCTTGTTGCAGTTTGTTCGACGTAAGATAATTCTATTATTGTCTCTGCTATGTTATTATAGAATTGTTGTAGTAATGTGGCGTTGCTGCTTGAATAGAACGTTCCGTTTCCACATGAGGCTATTGCTTGGAGGGTTTGAGTTGCAAAGCCGCAACTTGCTATCGGTCCGAAGCCAATTGAAAATACCGTTGCGCCTAAATTTGCATGGGCTTGACAAGAGCTGTAATTTGCATTTAAAGAGGGATAAGAGTTTATTTCTGAACAGCTGTCTTGGTCGGTTGTACAGGTTATTCCTGTTGTACTTGTTCCTTCGTAAGCTGGAGCGATGTCAAATTTTTTAGCCCAGCCTGCTTGATTAGAGAAGAGAGTTGAGCCTTCACCGATTACGTATATACTAGAGTTAATTACTATATCTCTTAATGTGTCTCCTTGAGTATCAACTGCACCTACCCAAGTGCCAGAATAGGTGATTATTAGGGAGTTTCCGTTATCTCCTCCTACGGCTATCCAGCTTGTAGAGTTTATTCTTTCGATGTTATAGAGGTCTTTTCCTGTTGGCGACGAGACTGCAGACCAAGTAGCCCCATTAAAGCGGACTATATTTCCATTATCTCCAACTGCAAAGCCGAAAGTAGCGTTTGCTAATTTTATTGCGCGTAAAGTGTCTCCATTGTTGTAAACTTCAGTCCAACTGACTCCAGAGTTTAAAGAACGATATATTCTTCCGCTGTTTGAGCGAATTCCAGATGCGAACATCATAGTGCTGTTTACTATGCTTATTCCATGTAATGTTGGGCTGTTGCTTATTGTTGCAATTGTGCTCCAGCTAGTGCCTGTAAATTTAAGCACTCTTCCGCTTGAGCCAACAGCGATTGCATAAGTTTGATTTAACATATCTATTGAATTTATTGTGCTTGATATTGGCGACGAGACTGCAGACCAACTAGAATCGTTCCATCTGATTATTTTTCCAGAATTTCCAACTGCAAAGCCCGAGTTTGCTACTATGTCTAGATCGTTAATTTGATTTGATATTGGCGAAGGTATTGTTGTCCATATTTCTGTTTGTTGCTTTTGAACTATCAATCCTGAACTTCCGGCTGCTTGTGAGATATTTGTTGAAGCGCCATAAATATCGCTGCAACTTGATGTGCTTCTGACATTTGCAACTCCATCAGTCATTACTATGATATATTTTGGTCTATCTGGAGAGCCTTGAGATTGAAGGATTTGATATGCGCGATTTATAGCACATGAAACGCAAGTTGCTCCGCTTGCAATATACCCGTCAATTGTATTATTTAACAGTACTTGATTTGAAGTTAAATCAACATAATTATTTGCGCTGCTTGAAAATGATACTAAACCTATACGATTGTTTCCGCTACTTAGTATTTGAGAGATAAAATTTTTGTCTATACATTTCGCTAAACTTATTCTTTTTGTCGTTGGGTTTTGAAGTAAGGGATCGGAGCAATTTCTTGCCGTTCCTACATTATCTGAATTTAATCTCCAGTCCATGCTTCCAGAGACGTCGGTTATTAAGATTACATCCGCATTGCTTGTGCCGTTCTGAACAAATGAAGCGTTCTCTAATCCGAGCCTGATAGGGGTTGTACTATTGCTTAGTTCATTATAGTTTAGTATTGATGATAATTGTGCGTTGTTTAAACTTAGATTTACATAGCCTCCTGTTGTATTGTAAACTGTTTTATTTCCAATTGTAAGGAAAGTTGACTGTGAGCTATTAAAATGAAGATAGATAGTCATGTTTTGTAGCGTTCCTGGGATGTGGACTCCATCGTATATGTTGATTATACCATCAACTCCCGGAAAGATGTATTTTTTTGATTGTGAATAGAGTAAGGAAGAATCATAATTTATTTTTATATATCCTCCCGTAACATGGGCGTTTGTTGCTTGGATTTTTATTGTATTTTTTCCACTTGAGAAGTTGTTTATCGGTAGAGTTATTTGAGATGGAGTCGTTTCTGAAGGGGAGGCTGGGTAATGTCCAATTAGATTGTTATTTATTAAAAGGTCAAAATCTGTATTTATTGTTATTTCCATTTGTGCTGAACTTATTGTTCCGTTATATTCTGTTGTAAATGTTAAATCGCCCTGTCCTACGTATCCTCCGAAGTAAGTGTAGGATGTTTGTGATGCTGTGCTTAGAAGAGCTCTTGCGGAGACTCCAGTTATATTTTCGCCTGACTTGACACCACTTAATAGACGGCGAGAGGTTTTTATTTCTCTAGCGTTTTCTATTGATGAAGAATTTTTTGAGGCTAATAGTGTCGTGTCGTACCAAATTCCAATGTTTTCTTTTGTTTCGATATCTTGAAGAATTGAGGAGGCTACATCTTTAGCTAGAGGAGTGTTTGAGATATATAATTCGCCGAGATCTTTAAGCAGAGAATTATTTGAAGCGTTTAGCTGGCTTGTGGCTAGAAGGCTTTGTATATAGGCATTATTTATTTCGGATATTGAAAGTGCGGAGAGGGTTTCAAGCAAGTCATAATGGATTTCTGTTCCAAATGAGTCTTTTTTTATTATGGGATAGGCTAGAAGAATTACAAAGAAGATTATACCTAAGGCCATTAGAGCATCTATACTAAAGAAAACGCCTCTTTTCATTCCCATACCTCAACGAAGAACGTTATTGTCTGGCCTTTATAATTTGTTATCCTCTCAATTTTTATCAAGTTGTCATGCTCTTCAGGAGGTAAGCCTATTGATTCAACTGACTCGTCATTTATTGAAATTGGTTCTGAAAATAATATGTAGAAATCTCTTTTTGCATTGAGAAGAGATTTTGCTCTTCCGTAATCTGATTCTAGTAGATTTTGATATTGAATTAGTTTTGTTTCATTTAGCTTATTAGAAGTTGTAAGTCCAATTCTTGTTACGCTAGATTCTGTCCAATTTTCTGGATTCCCAGAACTTAGAAGAGAGGATGCAATTAGTCTTGCTTCTGCTTCTAGATCGCTTGAGATACTAGTGTTTTCATTATTGTAATTAAATGAATATAGATAAAATGCAATAATTGCTGCCGAAAAAAGAACTGTTGCAATTATTAAATCAAAGCCCCATGCCTGCCCTCTTTTTTTCATTTAAGTTAAAAGTGGTCGTCGGTATTTAAGACTATCTTCAATAAAGAATTATTTACCTTTTCTACCCCAAGATCTTAGGCTTGGACGGACTTTCATATTACGGCTCTTCTTTCTTAGTCCTCTGGATTTCTTTGCAGCACTTGTTAAGCCACGTTCGGCTCTATTGCTATTTTTAGGATTTGATATCCAGCTATAAACAGGATCATTCTTAATTTCAGGTCTTTCTGGATCTATCATTATGACATCAAAGAAGTAATTCTTTCCGTCTTTTCCAACTTGATATGAATTTAATATTTCTAGATTTTTGAATTTCTTTGCAGCTCTTATTTCTGCAACCCATTGATAATTCATCTTTAAGATTTTGCGATGGTGTTGCTTTCTTGACTTTCGGCCTTTAACACCCATCATGCTTCTCTTTCTTCCGCCACGCTTTAGTCTGATTCTTACTACTACGAATCCTTTCTTTGCTTTATAGCCTAACTTTCTGGCTTTGTCTATTCTTGTTGGTTTTTCTAGAACAACGGCTGCTTCGCTTTTACGCCATGCAATCATGCGAGTTTTTATCTCTTCAGATGTTGATGAATCCCATGATTTTTTCAGATAATGATACATTCCACTCATAAGGGATGTGATGAAAAACGCTTTTTAAATGTTCTTGTCTATTGATGGGAGAGGAATTCTTTTGGGGTAATAATAGGTATTTTTTCATATGAGAATAGCTGAAGCAAATCCGAATCGTTTGTAATAATATAGTCTGCTTTTCCTGCTATGGCACATTCAATAATTTTATTATCGTCTATGTCTTTTACGACATTGATTTTTATTAATGGTTCTATAATCTCTGCTTTACTCATAACTTTTTCTATTATTTCAAGAAGTGCAAGTTTTTTCTCCGAAATTTTATCAGTTATTTCTTCGCTTTGCAAGACTTCATGATATTCATGCAATATTTCAGGAGAAGTAACGAGAATTATTTTGTCTTGGTCAATAAGCGAGAGAATTTCATAGGAGTCTCCTTTCCAGAAAGAGGCAGATATCAGGATATTTGTATCAAGAGTTATCCTCATGTTTTTTTGCCTTTCTAATCTTATGGATTAGTTTTACGACTTCGTCTTCTCTTATTTTTTTGGGAGAGTTACGCAAAGGGCGAGTCACTTCTTCCCAGGTTTTATTTATATTGACTTTCTTTATCATTAGAGTATCGCCTTCAACAACAAAGATTATCTTTTCACCATCATTTAGATTGAGACGCTTGCGTACTGCAGAGGGAATCGCTACTTGACCTCGAGAGCTTAATGTGCCAAATTCAACTATCTTTTCCATATCTTATTTACAAGATATATCTTGTATTTAAATGTTATTGATTAGCATAAACTTGATTATTGACTTTTCTGATGATGTTTGCGCCTGGTGTGAGGGTGCCTGTAACGTTTGATATTGGAACAGCTAGTGAGCTTTTGGCATCTAAGGTTCTTATTTGTAATAGTGAGTCGATGATATCTATGGCATATTCTTTGCCGAGGATAGTTGAGGGCAATTCTAGATTTCTACTATAACCATTAGATGCGGAGTTTGCTAATCTTATTTCTTGCTCAATGTTATCTGCAATGCTCCTCATTAGAGCTGTTCTTTGTTCAATTTGTTTTTGTGATATATTGTTTCCCACAAAAGCTAGAAAACCAGTCATTAGAAGCAAAAGGACTCCTATGAGTATCATAAATTCTATTGCTGATTGGGCTCTTTTCATGTTTGTATTATTGAGACGACGCTCGACTGGGCGGTTATTGAGAGTCTTTTTGGACCTTCAGTTATTGTTGTAGTAATTTCTATAGGAACATTGCTTTTGAATGCAGAGATTGTCGTGCCGGAACTTGATTGATATGAAATTATCATGTTTTGCTCTTCTATGGTAATTGAATTTATACCTGCTGGGAGATAGACAGATATTGTTGATTTAGAAGGCTCGCCAGCATAATAGACTTTTTCTGCTTCAACTATTATTTTTTCAGCGAAGCTTGAGATTTGACTTGATTTTATTTGATCGCGGATAGAAGAGGCGTAAAAGTAGGAAACTCCAAGCACGGCAATTACTATGAAAGTTACAAACCCAACCACTATAAGGTATTCAATACTAATCTGTCCTCTTTTTTTCATTTGCCCTCGGAAAGTTTATAAAAGTCCTAACTTATTACATTGTGTAGGACTTATAAATATTCTTAATATGGCAGAAAAAAAAGGGGCTAGCTGGCTAAATGTATTAGTAATTTTCGTGCTGTTTTTTGCCGTTTTGCATACGACTTCGCATATTTTTATTTTTGGCACGGGTGTTGATGGAATTGTTAAAGGAGGAGTTTCAGGGTTCTCAATTGGCGAACTTGATTTAGCTGAGGATGTTGAGTTGCAAGCTCAAAAGGCTTCTCCAATTTCAAGGATAGTTATAGTTTTCGAGTGGATTGTTCTTATTGGTCTTGTTATTTTTGGAATGATTCGCACAAGGATTCATGTTGTTCCTGAAAAAACTATTGATTCTACTCCTGTGAGGCATTCTAAAATGGCTGGTAGGACTGACTTAGATGATTTGTATGAGTTCTTGCAAAAAGAAAAAAGCGTTTCCATTTCTAAAATTCAAAAGGTCTTTGGAGTTTCAAAGGAAACTGTTGATATTTGGTCAAAAACTCTTGAATCTGGAAATCTTGTAGAGATTCATTATCCTCATATCGGAGAGCCTGAATTGAGAGTGGTTGAGAAATGAAGCATCATAAACATTCAAAAAGTGCAAAAGAGATGATTGCTAGCAAACATGTGGCTTTGCATCATCCTCTCCAAAAGGTTCATCAAGAGTCTCCTAAAACTGATTCTAAAGCTAAAGATCTTGGTGTGAAGACTCATGAAAAGGATTTGAATGCAAGAGCTTCAGACAATAAAATAGACCATAGAAGTAATTCTGAGAAGGCTTCAGGAGTTGTTGAGAAGTATGAGCTTGAGGTTGATAAGGCTAAAGTAGAGGTTCGCATAGTGAAGGAGCAAGGAGGGATTTTCTACAATCTTGTTATTCCGGAAATAAGTATAGCAACAATGACTTTGCTTAATGAGTTAAGGAATGAGCTTGTTTCTGTTACTAATGTTAGCATGAAAGAACTTGCAGACCCAGAAGCTTTTGGAGCGATAAAGAAAAGGTTTATGGATGAGGCCGTTAAATTATTGAAATTAAAACTTCCTAACTTAGATAAAAATACAGAGGAGTTTCTTATTGGGAAGTTGTTGCAAGATATGTTGGGTCTTGGGAATATTGAATTTTTAGTTGCAGATCCAAATCTTGAGGAAATTGTTATCACTTCTTCAAAGGAGCCTGTCAGAGTTTATACTAAAAAATATGGTTGGCTTCTTACTAATCAGAAAATAAAAACAGAAGATGAAATTGTAAATTACTCTAATATTATTGCTAGAAGAGTTGGGAAGCAAATTACTGTTCTTTCGCCATTACTTGATGCGCACCTACTCACGGGAGATCGTATAAATGCTGTGCTTTATCCAGTTGGAACTAAGGGAAGCACTATTACAATAAGAAAATTCGCTAGAGATCCTTACACTATTGTAGATTTAATTCAGAATAAGACTTGCGATTTAGATACTGCAGCTTTACTATGGCTGGCTATTGAATATGAAATGAATGTTCTTATTTCTGGAGGAACTGCTTCTGGAAAGACTTCTTTTTTGAATGCTTGTATGCCCTTTATTCCTCCTAATCAGAGAGTCATAAGTATTGAGGATACACGAGAGCTCATGCTTCCGGAGTTTCTTTATTGGACTCCGCTAGTTACTAGGACGCCTAATGCAGAGGGCAAGGGAGATGTTAGTATGCTTGACTTGTTGATTAATTCATTACGTATGAGGCCGGATAGAATTATTCTTGGGGAAATGAGAAAGCATGAGGAAGCGATGGTTTTGTTTGAGGCGATGCATACTGGACATTCTGTATATGCTACAGTGCATGCAGATTCTGCTGCTGAAACTATTTCGCGTCTTGTTAATCCTCCAATGAATGTTCCGCCTAATTTGCTAAAGACTGTCAATTTGAATGTTGTTATGTTTAGAGATAGACGTCTTGGTATAAGGCGTATTTTGCAGATTGCAGAATTCGAAGCAGAAAAAAATGAGGCAAAGCCAAATATAATTTATAGATGGTCAAGAGAGCAAGATAAGTTAATTAGACATAGCGAGAGTTCGCGATTTTTTGAGGATATAAGCAGACATACCGGACTTTCTGATGAGCAAATTTTGGCAGACTTGGAGGCTAGGAAAGATATATTCCAATGGCTTATTAAGAATAAATTGCGAAGTCTTGGAGATTTTGGAGCGGCTATAAATTTGTATTATCGGAATAGGGATGAATTGAAGAAGCTTATGCAGTCAAATAATATTAAAGGCCTCATAAAATGAACTTTAGAATACCTTTCACTCGAGATAGCATAAATTCTCTTCGTAAGAGGCATACTTTTTTCATAAGGCATATTTCTCCGAAAAAAAATTCTAAATTCCAAGCTTATTTAGATAATTCAGATGTTGAAATTTCAAGAGAGGAATACTTGTCAATAGCATATTATTATTTTATTTTCTATTCTTTTGCTTTTACTGTTCTTGCTACTACTGCATTTTATTTTCTTGGGATAGCTAAATGGTATCTATTTGGCGTATTAGTTGGTCTGCTTTTTGGTGGTTTTATCCTTTCAAATCAGCTTGTATATCCTAGAGTTTATGCGAATAGAAAGCAGAGAGTAATTGAAAGAAATTTAATTCCTGCTCTTGAAGATATGCTTATACAGCTTAATTCGGGAATTCCCCTTTTCAGCATCCTTGTTAATCTTTCTTCTTCGGATTATGGTGCTTTGAGTGAAGAGTTTAAGAAAGCTGTTAAGAAAATAAGTGCTGGAAGCCCGCAAGAGGATGTTCTTGAGGAGCTTGGAGATAGAAATGGGTCTATGTATTTTAGAAGAACTCTTTGGCAGATAAGTAATGGAATGAAAGCCGGGAGTGATTTAGGCATAGTAATAAGGGAGAGTATTAAATCTCTTAATGAAGAACAGCTTCTTCAGATTCAGAATTATGGTAATAAACTTAATCCATTGATAATGTTTTATATGCTTATTTCAGTCATCGTTCCAGCCTTGTCAGTTACTTTTTTGACTATTTTATCTTCTATGGTAAATTTGCCGCAATTAACTACTATATTGCTTTTCATTAGCCTTTTTGTTTTTGTTATAATAATTCAAGTAATGTTCTTAGGAATAATTAAATCTTCGAGGCCAAGTTTACTATGATTCAAAAAGACGGGAAGAAATCTTTAGATGCAAGAAGGCGGCGGTATCTATGGGTCATACTGGGGTTGTTATTTGCGATTATTGTATTTTACTTTACCTCTAAATGGGTTAATTCTTTGATAGTGCTTTTTGTTTTTCCAATAGTCGGGGAGTTTATTTCTTATTCTAGGAAAAAACTTGGGGAAAGTGCCAAGATAAGTCATATAGAACTTGTCTTTCCGGATTTTCTTCAGTTAATGGCTTCTAATCTTCGCGCGGGAATGACTATTGATAGGGCTTTGCTTGCAAGTGCTAGAAAGGAATTTGCGCCACTTGATGCGGAGATATTGAATGTTGGAAAAGATTTGGTTACAGGAAAAGATATTTCTGCGGCTTTGAAGGCATTGTCTGTTCGTTTGAATTCTGAAAAAATAAAAAAGACTATTTATTTGCTTAATACTGGAATAATCTCTGGAGGAAACATTGCAATACTTCTTGAGGAGACTGCAGTGAACATGCGGGAGAGATTATTCGTTGAGAAACGAGCGGCTTCAAATGTTTTAATGTATGTAATATTCATATTTTTTGCTGTTGCTATTGGGGCTCCAACTCTCTTTGGGCTGTCTAGTGTTCTTGTTGAGGTGCTTACAAAGATTTTAGGAACTATCCCTTCAACTGAAACTCAAGCTGCTAACCTTCCGTTTACATTGACTAAAATTAGTGTTCCTATTGCTTTTATCAGATATTATTCTGTTGTATTTTTGATTACTATGTGTATCTTGGGTTCTTTTGTACTCGGGCTTGTTAGCAAGGGTGATGAGAAAGATGGTCTGAAATACATGCTTCCGATAACTCTTCTTAGCGTGGCTATTTACTTTATAATAAGGATTACTATTTCAAGTCAGTTTTCTGCTCTTTTCGGATAGATTTTTATAGGCGTTTGATTAATTTAGCATATGGTGAGTAAAAAGAAAAAACTGAAAAAATTGAAGGTGAAGATTGTGAAAAGAAAAGTCGTGAAAAGTAAAATTGTAAAAAGAAGAGCTTCTGGATTTGGGAGCATAAAGAAAATTCAGCGAGTATCTTCTGGAGTTCCTGGATTTGATTCTCTTGTTCAAGGAGGATTTGAGAGAAATAGTGTAAATCTGATTGTTGGAACTGCAGGAAGTGCTAAATCTATTTTTACAATGCAATTTTTAGTTGAAGGGCTTAGAAAGGGAGAAAAATGTTTGTATGTTACTTTTGAAGAAAAAAAAGAAGACGTTTATAATTACATGAGGGATTTTGGATGGGACCTTGAAGCCTATGAGAAAAAAGGAGATTTTACATTTTTGCATTACACTCCTGAGAAAGTTAAGTTGATGCTTGAGGAAGGCGGAGGAGCTATTGAGAATATTATTTTGAGTAAGAAGATTTCTTTGCTTGTGATTGATAGCATCACTTCTTTTGCTTTACTTTTTAACGATGAATTGGAAAGAAAAGAGGCAGCATTAGAGTTATTTTCTGCAATAAGTAGATGGGCTTGTACTTCAATTTTGACAAGCGAAGAGAGTCCATTTTTAGATAGGCAATTCTCTTCTAGAACTTTAGAGTTTGAAGCGCATTCAATAATATTACTTTATTATTTGCCAGGCAAGTCGGGAAGGGAAAGATATCTTGAGATTCTTAAGATGAGGGGAACAAAGCATTCTACTAAACTGCATGCTTTTTCTGTTGGGACTAAGGGGCTTGTTGTTTCTACTTCGGCGAGTAAGGTTCCTGATTCTCTTCAGACTAGAGGATAATTTAGATTATACAAAAATTTAAAAATGGCTGGAAATTGTTTGAATTATGACAATTAATGCTCAAAGGAATATGACTTGGGCGAAGCTATTGCTTTCGGGTTCAACTGGAGATGAGAGATATTCATACTCGTCTGATGGGTTATATTTCTGAAGTTTATGGGGAGAAAAAGGAAACTCATCAGATTGGACCTAAATCAATGAGGACTGATCGTTGGCCTTTTGAGGGTCGCAATGGTGAAGCTATTTTGAAGATTTCAAGACCTGGTTATTCTATGGGCACTTTTAATTTGCCTGTCGTTTCTCAACCTGGGAATTCGGATCTTGAAATTACATTATATGCTAATGCTTCTAATCCTATTGGACCTGCAATTGCTAATTGGGAATTTGATAAAATACTTGATGGAGCAAAAGCCAAAGGGATAGATTTAACGAAACTTCAAAAAATCGTCGCTAAAGTAGCTTAATCTTTTTGATTTACTCTGAAGGGTTTTCTTTCTTATAATTTATATTAAACTCGAATTCCCAAGGACGTTTACCTTTTCTTATTGCTACTAAAATTGGTAGGCCATCTTGACTGGTTTTGCCAGTGGTTTTTATTAGTGAATTTGGCGGTAGGCTATGGGTTGTCTTACACTCGGGATATTTATCGCAGGCTGCAAAATATCTTCTAGATTTTTTAGAGAATTTTATGCATAAGTTTCCTACTTTGCAGACTGGGCAGGACATGATGATGCTTTGCTCTTTTTGAGCTTCTCTTAATTCTAGAGTTCCTTCTTTAAGAGAGTCTCCGATTTCTTGTTCATGTGCTTTGAAGCCTATTGAGATTTTTTCTATGATCTCGCATACTTTTTTTACTATTTCTTTTTCTTTTTTTTCAAGTTCTTGTTTGTTACCTTGTAGGGCTTCCATTTCTTCTTCTACGTCTCTTGTAAGATTTTCATCAATTATTATTGGTGAGTGTTGTTCTAAAGAGCGGATGAGATTTTCGCCTAGCGGAGTGGGTTTTAGAGATTGGCCTTCTAGATAACCTCTGTCTATTAGAATGTCTATTATTATTGAGCGTGTTGTTTTAGTTCCGAGGTTCTTTTTTTCTAGCAGAGATATGAGTGATGTGGCAGTGTAACGCTTTGGAGGTTGAGTTTCTTTTTCTTCAAATTCAATTTTATCAACTTTTACTTTTCCGGATAAATCTTGAAGAGTTGATTCTTGTGTTGTTGAAGGATAGACATTCATCCAGCCTTTGTCTTTGATTGTAGTTGCGGAGGCTGTGAATTTTTTATCTTTTGCAGTTAAAGTTATAGTTTTTCTGTCTAATTCTGCATTTTCACAGAAGCAGGCAATGAAGCGTTTTACTATCAATTCATATAATTTTTTTTCATCTTCTTTTAAATCGCCGTAGTCGCCGGTTGGATAGATTGAGGGATGTGCAGGATCGCTTTTTTCTCCTTCAATAGGATTTGAGCGTGAAGTGTACTCGGTTTGGTTGTAAACATGAGAGAGTTTTTTTAGAATTTCTTTTGCGTTTATACTTGCGGGAATTTTTTGGCTCGATGTTCTTGGATATGAAATTAGTCCATCAAGATAGAGACTTTGCGCTAATTTGAGAGTTGCTGATGGGCTAAGATGAAGCCAAGCGAAAGCTTCTCTTTGTAGAGTTGTTAAGTCAAAGGGAACTGGAGGTTCTAGTGATTCTTGACGAATTTTTGTATCTGCTTGAGCCTCTTTTATATCTTTGAAATCTTCTAGTTCGGATTCATTGAAAATTTCTTTTACATGTTTGAATTTTTGGTCTTTGTGCAAGGCATAGACATTCCAATAAGGTTCTGACTTAAAAGCGGAGATTTCACGTTCTCTATCCACTATTATTTTCAGAGCAGGACCTTGGACACGGCCGATTGAGAGTATTCTAAATGTGCCTGATTTTTTAAGTGCGGACATTAATGCACGAGAGAGATTAATTCCATAGAGCCAATCTATTTGATGACGTGTCTCGCCGGCATATGCTTGCGCCCAATCTAACTCTAATAGGGGATTATCATAGGCTTGCTCTAACTCGTGTTTTGTTAATGTGGAGAATTTCATTCTTTTTGCGCTTTCTTCGCGCATTATGAAACGTAGAACATTCCAGCCAATAACTTCGCCTTCATTATCATAGTCTGTTGCAACCATGAACTCGCTTGCGCGATTGCGTAACTTGGTTAGAAGGGTGTAATAGTTTTTCATGTAAGCTGCTTTTTCATAAGCGGGAGTCCATTCCATTCCATAAATTGGCCAGCCAACTTGCCCTTTGCTATATGTTAGATTGAATAGATGGCCTACTGCTGAAGCGACTATAATCTCTTTTCCATCTCTTGTTAATTCGTAGTATGGGACATTATTTTCGGCGTATTTACGCGCGTTGCCTAAGGCAGATGCTATTTTTAATGCGGCTTGGGGTTTTTCGGTTATTATCAATAACGCGTTGCCTTTGCTAACGGGCGCTTTAGGATACTGTTTTTTTCTTGGTTTTTTCTTTTTTTCTGCAATATTTTCATCAAGCCTGTCAGCGGATATTGGTCTACCTGGAGACTCGATAGTTGTAAGCTCTGCTATTGTTGGTTTTTCACGCACTTCTTTTTCAACTGTAATCTTTGCATCATCGGGTTGCAAGAATGATTCTACGGCCATTTTTCTCAATCTAGAGTAAGATATTTAAGTATATAGTTTTTTTGAGGATTGATTTTGATTTACTTATATAGGGGGGATTTTATTCAGTTATAATTTGTGATAACTCCATATTATAAAGGGGGTTGTCACTTTAATGGAAACTATGCCCCTACTTCTTTTGAGCAATTAAATTAGAAATTTCATGATTATGGACCTGTCCATCTCCATGTTTTTCAGATTTAGAGTATTCTTCGTAAGAAACAATGTGCCAATCTGAATATATATTCGATATTTCTCCATTGCTAAATTTATATTTATTCTTATTTCCCTTTCCTTTTCTAAAAACACCAACCCAATTATAGCCATTCTCTTTGGTTTTTTCTTGCATATTTTTAACTAAATCATAAACTTTTTTCTTTGGTAAAAAGTGTATAGAAAATAAGGCACAAATTGCATCATATTTTTCTGTAATTTGATAATCTTTCAAATCCCCAACAAAAGAGTTAATTTTTAGGTTTGATTTCTTTGCATAGTCATTTAATTTAGCAATTCCTGTTTCCGCAATATCCATTGCAGTTACCTTGTGCCCCTTGCTTGCTAAATACAATGCTACTCTTCCAGTACCACAACCAAGATCGAGAATCTTAGAATTTCTTTTTAATAAGCTCTCAAAATAAATTAATCTTTTTCCTGGCTTCAAAGTCCAATAAGATCCTTTTGTCTTTGCGTACTCTTTTTCAAAATGAGATTTAACAACCATATTAATTGCCCAAAAGAACTCAATTAATAAAACTTTCTAAAAAACTGCGGCAACTCCCAAAAAACTATAGATACGATGACTTTGAGTTTTCCTTTCGGGACATCGCACTAAAACTCACTAAAACTCAATTCCTAAAGTGAGAATTTTTATCTTGTAAAAATCTCACAAAGTTTTCTCTCAATTTCTTTTATTTTTTCTTGTTTTATTTTTCCAGCAACATAGTTTATTTTTGATTTGTGAATTGTAAAGACGAAAGAAGGCATAATGAAACTATCTCTCTTTAATCCGCCTGTCTGGAAATCATTTCTTTTTAGATTAATCAAATCAGAGTCTGGTCTTGGTTGTCCTGTTATCTGACAAAGAATAAGATTGTCACCTTTCAAATTGGCAATGATAAGGCTTGGTCTTTTTTTAGTTTTTGACAAATCTGTGTAAGGGAACTCCAAAACAATAACTTCTCCTTTTACAAATCTTTCCATGCTTCATCCTCTTCAGGAGTATCCCAATTTTTAGCCAAAGCTTCTTCGGACGTTATATAACACATAATGGTTTCACTCAATTTTTCTTTTTTCATTGGTCTTAATTCTACTCTGTCATCGTAAGCTATAACATTAACTTTAGCACCTTCTTCAAATCCGGCTTTAGCCCTTACTGCAGAAGGTATACTTATTTGTCCTTTACTCGTTATTCTTACCGTTCTTATTTCTCTTATTTCTTCTTGCATTTTATCTCTTACTTGTAAGAAATGTAAGTATTTAAGGTTTTTGCCATTCAAGTATTCGGACGAATATAACAGATTTACCGACTACAAAACCTTGCAGGTTGATTTTTTCAAATAACTTATTAAACTCCATTTTACTTATTTGAGAATGCAAAAGAGGAAACACGTTTTTTGGGAGACTCTTTTGCTTATAGGTTCTATTTTTGCTTTTCGTGGACTTTGGATGCTTCTTGATAGGGTTTCGGGATTTAATGAGAATTCATTTTTGATTGTTTCATTTCTTCTTGGAGTTATTGTTATGGGTTTTGCTTATTATAAAATGGCTCATGCACATTAATTTTACAACTTAACTTGAAGTTATCCTTGGCTTTAAATAGGAGTTTTGGTATGGGAAAATATGGAAAATAAGAACTATCTTGCTGTAGTTATTGGATTATTGATTGTATTAGTTGGAATTACGGCATTTGGATTTTTACAAACTAACTTTGATAGCTTTGCTAATGTTAATCCTGGAATAAATCCTACGAGTATTAGCGCGCCTTATGATAAAGTAACTTTTCAAGGAACAGTCGTATCTGTTATTGCGGGAGATTCTATTTTTGAGGATAGAGTTGTTGTAAGAATTGACTCTATTGAAAGCTATAATCGGGATGAGGATGCTAGTTATGAACGTGTTGATGATTCTCTAGTTGGAGAGGAAGTAGAATTCGGACTTGCTTATTCTGCTAGGCCTGCATTTGTGCATTGTGAGCTGCTTGAAGCTAAGACTATTGGAGATGGAACTGGCGATGGCGATATTTCAACTCCGACTGAACCAAGAGATAGCACGCCTGAGGATGTTCAAGGCACAAGTCCTACTTCTGAGAGCTATCGTTATTTATTCACTTACTATTCAGGAAGTTGCCCTGCCGATATAGCTATGGATGGTCTAATTAAGAATGATAGAATTGAATTTGAAGTAGCATACAATGGGGATTTTTCTAAGATTGGGATTTATGATGTTTTGTTTACTGGACAGACAACCAAATAGCTTTCTTACCTGATAAGAATATTGCTTTTCTTTGTGATGGTTTTTCATACCTAGTAATAAAAAGGTTTAAATAATTGCGTTTTTTCTTACTTGGTATGAATAAGGAAGATATTTTAGTCAATATCGCAAGAGAATATTATGTTTCTGCTGAAGAGGCTCTTGTAAAAGAGAGGTACAATGTTGCAGTAGTTCTTTATTTTAAAGCGATTATTTCTTTGGTTGATTTGTTTTTGTTGAGAAATATTGGTGAAACTCCTTCTTCGCATAATTCAAGATTTAGAATGGCGGAGCAGTTCAAGGAAGTTTATGATATTATTGATAAGGATTTTCCTTTCTATCAGAATAGCTATGTTCAAATTATGAGCAAAGAACTCGCGGAGGTGCTAAAGGATGATACAAAATTTATGGAAGAGAAAACTAAAGTTAAACTATAGTTCTGATGTTTTAGATATAGTGCAGTTTGGATCTTCTATCACAGAGGAAGATAATCCTAATGATATTGATATCGCTGTTATTTTTAATAAAATTCCTTTAAAAGAACAATTAGGACAAGCACAGGAAATAAAAAGACAATTGGAGAGGGAAACTAAAGTCCCAATACATATAACCTCTTATGATTTTTACTCTTTATTTGATAAGTCTAATTTTGCTCGCGAGGGATTGTTATTTTATGGAATTAGTCTTGTTTCTGGTAAGCCACTTGCTGAAAGATTTGACTTGAAACCGAGAGTGCAAATTAGCTACAAACTAAATAGTCTTGAGAAAAAAGATAAAATTAGATTCAATTATTTGCTTAATGGGAAAGGTGGAAAGTACGGACTTTTGCGGGAGCTTGGAGGTTCACTCATTTCTCCTGGGCTTATTGAGATTAATCCCGAACATGAGAAGCTATTCATTGAAGCTATTGGCGAGATAACTAAAGATTTTGCTATTAAGAAGGTTTTTTATAGCAATTGATAACATTCTTAAACGTATTCTTATCTTTAGTGTTATGCCTTATGAAATGAAGCCTCTGTTTGAAGAGCGAATGAGAATGTTGATGCCAGATAGAGAGGACTTTGATGCTTTTAACAAAATAGTTCATACAGGGCCTAGAAGTTTTATTCGTTGTAATACTCTCAAAATGGAGCCTGAGCATTTACTTGCACGCTTGAGAAAGAGATGGGAAGTTATTCAGCCGTTTGCTAAGTATCCGGAAATTATGCTTGTAACTAGCGATTTAGGACCTGGAGAACTTGGGAGTTGCATTGAACATTTACTTGGTTATTATTATATTCAGGAGATTTCTAGCATGATGTCGGTTCTTGCGCTTGAGCCTCGACCGGGAGAATTGGTGTTGGATTTGTGTGCCTCTCCTGGCTCTAAGACGACTCAAATTGCCGCTAAGATGGAAAATTCTGGAACGTTGATTGCGAATGATATTAAGATTGATAGAATAAAAATTTTATCAGCAAATCTTGAGAGATGTGGCGTTAGCAATGCGATTGTAACTAGAGATGATGCAGTCGGTCTTTGCATGAGACTTGCTAAAAGGGGATGGAAGTTTGATCGTATCTTGTTAGATGCGCCTTGTTCTGGCGAGGGAACTCTAAGAAGTAGCCCGAAGACATTTTTAATGTGGAATGTTAAGGTCGTTCAGAATTTGGGGAGGCAACAGATGAAGTTAATTGCGAATGCTATTAAGTGTCTAAAGAAAGATGGCGTGTTGGTTTATTCTACTTGCACGCACTCGCCTGAAGAGAATGAGGCTGTTGTTAATTTTGCATTAGAAAGATTTCCTGTTGAAATTGAGAAAATACATCTTCCTATAAAATGTCGTACTGGAGTTGAGAGTTGGAAGGAAAATAAATATTCTAGTGAAGTTGCTAAGGCTTGTAGAATTTATCCGCAAGATAATGATACTGAAGGTTTTTTTCTTTGTAAGATGAGACTGAAGGAGGAAGTGGAATGAATGCACAATTTTTAACATCTGGCGATAGAAAAAAGTTACTTGAGGAGTTGAAGGAAATTTATGGTATTGATAATGTGGATTATTTATTTATTCAAACTAATAAGGAAAGAATAAGGGCTTTTTCTGGGAGTCTTGGAAGAGATGAGATTCTTGAGCTTGATAGTATGACGCGGATAGAACTCTTGGGAACTTATTTTGCTAAGCCTGAATATGGCGCTAGATTGAGCTTTGATATGACGCAAATACTTGCTAGTAAAATAACTAAAAGCTTTATTGAGTTGACTGCTGAACAGGCTAAAGAGTGGATGAGGGGTAATGGGTTAGCTCTTGCTAGTGAAAAAGGCATTCATGTTATGCATCATGGGGAAGATTTTCTGGGAGTTGGATATAGCGATGGAGAAAAGTTGTGGAATTTTGTTCCTAAAGAACGGAGATATAGAAAATAATCATTCCTGATTTGTGAGATAGGTGCGGAGGAAAGCAATCGCAACCCACGAATCTCTTTCAGATATTTCTTCTGAGTTTCTTAGATGACCAATTTCACGATAGGCACGTAATTCTTCATTACGACTTAAAGGAAGACTTATTGGTTGTAATCCAATTATTTCTCCATTTTTATCCTCAATTTTTATTATTAATGTTTCTGGCATTTTATGCAGCCTTCCTTATGTTCTCTTGTGTTTGTTTAATTATTTCTCTTTGAGCATTTAATCTTTTAATTGCTCTTTCTAAACTGGCGTATTTTTCTTTAATATCTAAAACTCTTTTTTCTGCATGATATTCTGCGTCTTTCGGTTTTCTATTCATAGCATCCAAAAGTTTATTGCCTGCTTGTCCGTCCATCATTGCATCAACCATTAAATCAACTGCTGAATCATCATCTTTTTCAGTTCTGTTTGAAGCATTGTTCAGAGTTTTAACATAAGCGAGATGTCTGGCACTTGTTATTCTTCTAGTTTTCAGCGCTTCATCTAATTTGCTTCTTGTTTCTTCGTAAGAACTGCCTGAAACATAATTGCATATCTCTTGCTCTTCTTTATCATTAAATCTTATTTCTGCCATATTAAAATAGACTAAAAGCTAAGTCTCCTGATTTTAAAAGATCATCCAATCTATTTCCTTCTCTGGATAGACTATCGCCTATAGTTCTTTTTATTGTATCATTTTCTATTAATTCTCTTGGTAATGAATCGAAAAAAATCCTTGCTGAATAAAGAGCATTTGCTGAAAACATTAAATCTTGATAGGGAGAAAAAAGAGGGTTAACAACTCCAGATAATACTAAACTTAAATCAGGAGTAGGATACATGTGTTTGCTTTTACCGTCTTTCTCCCAAATTTCATACGCTTTTCTAAATGATTCACAAGCAAGACTTGCGTTTTTAGCTGCAAGCATAGCCTTGACTATAACGTCTTCGTTATATTGTTTCTTTGTCATAAAAATAGTTTTTATTTTCATATTTAAACCTTTCTATTTCGTCACTATTAGGTAGATACTATATTTATACAGATATAAATATGATGTTTTTCTTTTTTTAGAATGGATTTTGATAATGTTCGTAAAGCGGGCAAGATAACCGCCGAAGCTGTTGCTTTTGCACGGAGTCATATTACTAGGGGAATGGAACTTGTTGATATTGCTGAAAAGATTGAGGATTTTATTCGGAGAAAAGGGGCAGAGCCTGCGTTTCCCGTTAATTTAAGTATAAATGAGATTGCCGCGCATGCAACTCCCGGGTTTAATGACACAGATATAGCCCGAGGGCTATTGAAAGTGGATATTGGCGTTCAGGTCAATGGATGGACTGGGGATACTGCTTTTTCTTTGGATTTGGATGATCGTGATGAAAATAAGAAATTGATTGAGGCTGCTGAAGCTGGGCTTGATGCTGCCTTGGGAGAGATAAAACTTGGCATTTCTACGCAGATGATTGGCACAGTTATCGAAAAAGAGATTAAGCGTAGAGATGCTGTACCAATTCATAATTTAACGGGGCATTCAATTGAGCAGTGGAACGTTCACGCTGGAATTTCAATTCCGAATCACTCTACTGGAGCGAGTCATATTTTGAAAGAGGGAGTTTATGCAGTTGAGCCCTTTACAACTTTTGGTGCGGGGAAAGTTAGAGATGGAAAGCCTTCTGGAATTTATCATTTCGCTGAAATTAAAGGAGTTAGAGATAATTTTTCTCGAGAAGTTTTAGCTTTTATTGTTGATAATTATAAAGAGATGCCTTTCTGTTCTAGATGGATTCATAAGAAATTTGGAACACGCGGTCTTTTGGCGTTGCGATTATTGGAGCAAGCGAGTGTTTTGTATCAATATCCCCAACTCATTGAAGCTAGTGGGGCGAAAGTTGCGCAGGCGGAACATACTATTATTATCACGAAGGGGAAGATTGAGGTTATTACTAGGTAAAATTTTTTATAATTCTGGAAAGGTTTTTATAGCTCTCTCTCTTTTAGTTTGTATGATAAGTAGAAAAGCAATTTTACCATTGGGTTTAATGCTTTTAGTTGGACTCTCGGTTTTTGTTTCTGCTGCCCAAAATTGGAATGCTGAATATCAAGTACCTATATACAAAGGTTGGAATTTGATTTATGGGTTTATAGAGATTGACCAACTAGATGCAGGTTCATTTGATAAATCTTCTATTAAAGCAATTTATGCGTTTATTCCGTCAATTCAGCAGTATGCACAGGTTTATCCAGAAATGGATGTTTCTAGAATAAGTTTAATTGATGATGACGAATTATTAAACACGGCTTTTTGGGTCTATTCTAGCTCTGAAACTGGTGTGGATTTTAATGGAATTTATAACGGTGTAGAGTATGGAATAGTTGAAGGTCTTATACCCTATAATCAAAGAATTATGTATAAGGGTTGGAATTTTGTCGGAGTGACTCCTGATATGATTCCAGGTCCGCAAGATACGAATCTTAAAGATATTGTTGGAAATTGCAACATTGTTAAATCTTACTTTTTTAGCCCGAGTGCACAAACTTGGGGTGTTGCTCCAATAGAGCGTTTTCAGCTGGAAGAGAATTCACTTGGTACTTCATGGGTAATAAAGGTTAGCGATAATTGCAAGTTAGGAACTTCAAGCGACAGCGATGTTCCTGCAGTTCCAAATTTACCTTAAAAATGATGAAACAAAAAAGAGGAATGGGTGTATTGATTTGGGTTTTGATAATCTTAATTATCATAGCTATTGGAATTGGGATTTACTTTATGCTTTCTGGTGATGGTTCTGCTGTTTTGAGTGGAATTAGTGGCGGAAATTCTGTTCCTTCGCCTCCAGCTTTGCCTTCTGAATAGTTTTGGTGGGAAAGAAAGTTATTTAAAGTGCAATCTTGTTAATGAATTATATACCCCCCAGGTTTGCACAGCAACCCTGGGTTTAACGTTTTCTAAATATTTATTAAGATTAGCTGATTATTTTTTTATGGATAAAAACTTCCGTGAAAGAGAGAGGGTAATTGTTTTCATTGATGGGAGTAACGTATATCACATTGTAAAAGCCCTTCTTCCAGATAAGAAGCAATTTTGTTTTAATTTTGAAAAAATGTTGAATTATATTATCGGAAATAGAAATTTAATAAGATTTTATTATTATAATGCTCCTCTGGATAGAAAAAAGAATGAAGAAAGCTATGTTAAACAGCAAAGATTTTTTGATAGAATAGCGAAAATTCAGAAATGCAATTTTGTTTTGTGCAGGATGCTAAAAAGAAAAATAGGCGAAAGAGTTATTTATGAAGTAAAAGAGGATGACATTCGTCTTGCTGTAGATATGGTAAAACTTGCTTATAATGATGCTTATGATACTGCGGTACTTGTTTCTTCAGATGGCGACTTTGTTCCCGCTATTCAGGCGGTTAAGGAAATAGGAAAGAATGTTGAAAATATTGGCTTTGAAAATAGGGTTTCTTATCATTTGCAAAAAGAATCAGACAAATTTGTTAGGTTGAAAAAAGAAATTGTTGAGAGTTTCTTTAATTAGATTCTTCTTTAATAAAAACACCGCCTAGTTTTTTATATTCTTCAAATAAATATTCTATAATATTATTTTCTTTTTCTATGAATTCTTGATATGATTCTTCGAAATCTAGAGTTTTATCTTTGTTTTTTGGATGCGGAGTGTAGCCTTCTTGGGAAGGCTTGCCCATTTCATTTTTGAATAGAGTTACATCCCAATGCGCGAAGTAATTTCTTGTGGTATTTAGCTTTCTTAAGTCGTATTCAATTTTTGAATCAAATTCTGGAAGTATTTTTTTTATTATTTCTAATCTCAATGCAAAGTTAAAGTATTGATTGTATAGGACGTCTAAAAGGAAATCCATTTTTAATTTTTTAATCATTCCGCAAGAAATCCTTGGCTTTCAAGCCAATGAATGAATTGCGG